>Ga0129308_1000357_pt1 | contig 73278 bp, 54 predicted proteins | sample L827metagenome_FD_94440 | JGI IMG/M metagenome (GOLD analysis project Ga0129308, IMG submission 94440) | Ring-tailed lemur group fecal microbial communities from Wisconsin, USA - L827 metagenome | ecosystem: Host-associated > Mammals > Digestive system > Large intestine > Fecal | place: USA...
GAATTTTTATTATGACAAATGTATTAAAAGATTTAAATCCAACATTAGTTTTTAAATACTTTGAGGAAATATCTCAAGTGCCTAGAGGTTCTGGAGACGAAAAAAGAATAAGTGAATTTTTAGTAAACTTTGCAAAAGAACTAAATTTAGAGGTAGTTCAAGATGAGCATCTTAATGTAATTATTAGAAAACCAGCTACTGCAGGATATGAAAATTGTCCAGGAGTAATATTACAAGGACATATGGACATGGTTTGTGAAAAAAATAAAGATGTTGACCATGATTTTGAAAAAGATCCAATAGATCTTAGAATAGTAGATGACATGATTTATGCAAACGGTACTACACTTGGAGCAGATAATGGTATAGCTGTTGCTATGAGTATGGCTGTTCTTGCATCTAACGACTTATCTCATCCTGCTTTAGAAGTATTAGTTACTTCAAATGAAGAAGCTGGTATGACTGGAGCTAACGGACTAGACGGTAGTTTATTAAAAGGTAAATATATAATAAACTTAGATTCAGAAGAAGAAGGATTCTTATTAGTAAGTTGTGCTGGTGGAAACAGATCTTACGTTACATTACCACTTACATATAAAAACATAGAAGACAATAAGCAAGCATTTATGATCGAAGTAAAAGGTTTACTTGGTGGACATTCTGGTATGGATATAGTTAAACAAAGAGCTAACTCAAATGTAACTATGGGTAGAATATTAAATTTACTTGATGTTGATTTTGATTTAGTTGAAGTTAACGGTGGTTCTAAAAACAACGCTATACCTCGTGAATGCGAAGCTGTAGTTGCTGTAAACAAAGATCAAGCTGAAACTCTAAAAGCTAATGTTGCTAAAATAGAGGAATTATTAAAAAATGAATTTAAAACTACAGATCCAGGTTTAGAAGTTGTAGTAAAAGAAGCTACTGCTGACAAAGCTATAGCTGATGAGTGTAAAGCAAAAGCTATGTTATTACTTAACTTTATTCCAAACGGAATACAAACAGTAAGTAAAGACATAGAAGGATTAGTAGAAAGTTCTTCAAACTTAGGTGTTGTAAAAACTGAAAATAATGTTATGTCATTTGAAAGTGCTGTAAGAAGTTCAGTTGCAACATTAAGAGAAAACTTAAATAACAAAACTAAAATGCTTTGTGATACTGTAAATGCTAATTTCGAAAATACTGATGGATATCCTGCTTGGGAATATGCAAAAAATTCTAAATTAGAAGAATTATGTGTAGATGTTTATGAAAAATCAACTGGTAAAAAACCTGTTATAACTGCTCTACATGCAGGTCTTGAGTGTGGTTTATTACTTGATAAAATGCCTCATTGTGAAGCAATTTCTATGGGACCAGATATGTTTGAAGTTCATACTCCAAACGAACATTTAAGTATACCTTCTGTTAAAAATGTTTACGAATTTTTACTTGCAGTATTAAAATCAATGAATCAATACTAAAATTATTTATTGAAATAGAAAAAGTACTAAAGGCTTAATAATCCTTTAGTACTTTTTTAGTTTATCAATTATTCTACTCCTTTGTAGAAATGTGCTGTTGTTATTCCTTCTTCATCTAACTTTTTATACAATCTATTTGATTTATTTCCCAATCTAAAATCATTATTAATAACTTCAATATAAGACTCTAATACTTCTCTTATTTCGCTTGTGCTTTCTCCCGTAAAATCTAACCTAAAGATATTTACACCAATATTGTTTAGTTCTTCTAAATTGTCTAGAACACAAGTTGGTTTAGAATTATATATTGTAGTTCTACAGAATATATCTTGGGATAATCTGTACTCTTCTCCCTTAAAATCTTTAAGTGCATATCTACTTTCACTGCATTCTTTACATCTTTTATCTTTTTTACAATTTCTAACTACAACACCCATAGGACAGTACTCACTTATCATCATTGGAGCAAATCCATAAACCACACTTTCCACATCTAAATCAGTATAAGTTAATGTTTCTTCAATTTCATTCATATTGAGCTCTTGAGATATACAAACTGTTGTAGCTCCCTCTTTTTTGAAATGATTTATTGTTTCGCTATTAAAGACATTTAAATAATAATCTATACAGAAATTCTTATTTTTGAAGAAATTTATTGAACCTAAAGTTCCTATTTGAATACTTTCTTCATTTGAATCTTTAATTTTATTTAATCTATTATATTCCTTATTTCTAATAATTCTAGGTGCTGAATAAATTACTTTTTTGTTGTTTTCTTTTCCTATTGTTATAGCATCTTCAATAGTTGGTGCATCTTCATAATAAATAGCATCTACTTCAAAGTTTACAACTGCCCTTAATTGTTCTAAGTTTTTAACTTTAACTCTAATTTTTTTATTTTTTATTCTAATAGTTCTTTGTGGATTGTAACTTACTTTTTCGTTTTTGTATTTTCTTTCTTTTATGTTTATTCTTTCTTCACTTAATTTATCAATACACTCTCTTCTAATTTGATTAATTACACTAATTGGTAAGCTTATTCCATCATCTAAATCTATCTTCAGATTTCTTAACTCATAAGGAGTATTACCTAGTTTTCTTAATTGAGTTTCTATTTTTTCTTTACTCATTGGAACTTTTAAAGCTTTCTCTATAACAAAATCACCAATAATTTCAGCTTTGTTACCTTTCAAATCTTTAAATTTAATTATAGGATTTTGTCCTAATTTTAAACTTATCTCTCCATCAATATAGCTTTTTACAAGCTCTTTATCTTGTTTGAAAGTACTTTGAACTCTGTCCATTAATTGAGTATCTGAAGTTTTGAATATCATTTGGTTTCTTCTAGCTTCTCCTATAAAGTCTATCTCTATAGTTTCTCCCTTATATCCAATATCAGTAATTTCCTTACCTTTTATAATCCTTCCAATAACTCCTCCACCTAAATTAATTCCATCACCTTTTTTTAGGTTCTCTTCTAAAGCTATTTTTAGTCTCTTTGCTTTTTTGTTATAATCCAATACTTTTCCTATATATAAACCTTGGTTATTAGGTACTTGTGAATTCATAACATCTTTTCCCACATCTCCAAGTAAAAGACCTTTTGTGAACTTTCTATTAAATATAGTATATAAGTCAGCCATTATATCATGAGATACATTTACTTTTTTACTTGTTAAATAGTCATCAACTGCATCTCTATAGCTTCCTATAACAGTTGCTACATACTCTGGCTTTTTCATTCTTCCTTCAATCTTAAGAGAATGTACTCCTGCATCAATAATTTGATTTATTTCTTCTATAGCATTTAAATCTCTTGTACTAAGTAAATAGTCGCCCTCTGAGGATACTTCTTCTCCTGTATTGATATCTATCATTGTATATCTTTGTCTACAAGGCTGAGCACATCTTCCTCTGTTCCCTGATCTATTTCCTATCATACTACTCATTAAACACTGACCAGAATAACAAACACATAACGCTCCATGAACGAATACTTCTATATCAACATTAGTATTATCACAAATATATTTAATTTCATCCACATTTAACTCTCTTGCAAGCACTACTCTGTCAAAACCTATACTCTCTAAATATTTTACATCTTCTAAACAGTGAGCTACCATCTGTGTACTAGCATGAAGTTCAAAATCTGGAAGAAGCTTTTTAATTGTCATTGCTGCGCCTATATCTTGCAATATTAATGCATCTATATTTATATCATATAAAAATTTTACATATTCAATAAAACCTTCAAGCTCATTTTGTTTTATAAGAGTATTTGTTGTAACAAAAACTCTTACTCCTCTAATATGTGCATATTTTATGGCTTCTTTTAACTCTTCTCTATCAAAGTTATTAGCAGATGCCCTAGCACTAAAATCTTTACCTCCAAGATAAACTGCATTAGCTCCATTTTGTACAGCTGCCTTCAACGATTCAAATGAGCCAACAGGAGCTAATAATTCAACATCTTTCATATTATACCTCCGCTCTTATATCAAAAGGGTGTTTCAAAAGTTAATAATCCTTTGAAACACCCCCTTTATTTTCTTTATAGAGCACCTTCTCTATTTTTCAACTGATTTTCTAGCTCTGCATATTTTAACTGATAATCATAAGTTTTATTTTGCCACTGAGATGCTATACTTTCTGCCGCTTCAGCTCTTTGTTTAGCTTCCTCATTTTCTTCTTTTAAACTTTTAATTTCAGCCATATATTTTTCTAATTCTAACTTCATTTCTTCAGTAGTTTTGCTTAGATTTTCTATTTTTTCACTTTTTTCTTTTATTTGTTCATCCAGCTCCTCTATTCGATAATCTTTTTCCATTACCTCCAGCTCTTTTTGATCTAATTCGCTGGAAATTTTGTCAACTTCACTTTGAACTTCTTCACTTGGCTTACCCATACCTTCTTTTAATGATTTTAACTCATTGTGCAGTTCTTCATTTTCATGACAACAATCGAATAACTCATCAGCAATATTTAAACATGCAACTATAGTTGTAGTAAGGGAACTTAGTTTAGGGTTACCCTCTCTAACTTTATTCATTTCTCCGTCTACATATCTTGCTACATTTTTCATCTGTTCTGGATTTTTACCAACAATGTTGTATTCAGAACCTAAAATCCTCACAACTACCTTATTCATCTCACTAATCCCCCTATCAAAGATGAGTTAGTTTGATCTTAATTTCGCATCTAGCTTTTCTTCTAACTCTCTTATTATATTCTGGTGTACTTTGTTTACATCCTCATCTGTTAGAGTTTTATCTTTACTTCTATATATGATAGAGTATGCTATTGATTTATATCCGTCAGCTATTTGTGAACCTTTATATACATCGAATAATTTATAACTTTCTAATAAATCTTCTCCATTGGCTTTTATTATATCTTCTATTTGTTTTACTATAACGTCATCTTTAACTAAAAGAGCTATATCTCTAGAAGTTGATGGGTATTTTGGCAATGGATTGTATATTATAGTTCTATCTGAGTTTTCAAATATTAAATCTAAATCTAATTCAGCAAGATAAACTCTTTGTCCTAAGTTATAATTATCTATAACCTCTGGGTGAACTTCTCCGAAAGTACCTATATATATATTATTATACATTATTGTAGCACATCTTCCTGGGTGGAATGTAGTATTATTAGTTTCTGGTATTATCTCGTAGTTTTCAAATCCTACTGAATCTAGTATTGTTTCCAATGCACCTTTTAATACAAAGAAGTCTACATCTTTACCATACATACCTACGCATAAGTGATTAGTTTCTATTGGTAATCCTTCTTGTGGAGTAAATGTATGACCACACTCAAAGGCTAATCCACTTTCAACTTTACGAGATACATTTGTATATAACACATTTAACATACTTGGCATCATTGTAGTTCTCATAACTGATGTATCTTCTCCAAGTGGGTTAATTAATGTAATGTAATCTCTTTTCTTATCATTTTCTGGCAATTTTATTTTATCTAATGATTTTGGACTTACAAATGAATAAGTTAATATTTCATATAATCCTACACTTGTAGCTGTATCTTTTATTTTATCCATAAATTTTTGTTGAGGTGTTTTAACACCAGCTGTTGCATTACCTTCTAATTGTTCAGAAGGTATATTTTCAAATCCATATATTCTAGCTATTTCTTCATATATATCAGCTTCTTGTTCTATATCTAATCTAAATGGAGGAACTTCTATAACTACTTCATCATCAGATTTTAAATCACATTTAAATTCTAAATCTTTTAATATTTTTACAAATCCATCTAATGATAAATCTATTCCTATATTTTTTATTATTCTTGATGGATTTACTGTTAAAGTTTGAGCTTCTTGTTTAACTGGATAATCTTCAACTGTACCTCTTAAAACTCTACCAGCACCAAGCATTTCTACTAATTGACAAGCTCTTTCTACACCTGTTATTGAAAGTTCTGTACAAACACCTTTTTCATATCTTCCAGATGATTCAGTTCTAAGACCTAATTTCTTAGAAGTTAATCTTATGCTATCAGCATTGAATGCTGCACCTTCAAATAATACGGCTGTAGTATTGTCAGTTATACCTGAGTTTAATCCACCCATTACACCTGCTATAGCAACAGGTTTTTCACCATCAGTTATAACAAGCATATCTTTGTCTAAAGTTCTTTCAACTTCATCTAATGTAGTAAATTTTTCCCCTTCCACTGCATTTCTTACTACTATTTTTCCAGTTGGAAGTTCATTTAAGTCAAATGCATGTAATGGTTGACCTTGTTCTAACATTACAAAATTTGTTATATCAACTATATTGTTTATCGGTCTAACACCAGCTTCTATAAGTCTTCTTTGCATCCAATATGGAGATGGCTCTATTTTAACATCTTTAACTATTCTTGCTCCATATCTTGGACAAAGCTTAGGATTTTCAATTTTCACTTCAAAATCTATATCTTCATCACAAGCTTTTACTTCTATTTCAGGATATTTTATTTTTTGCCCTATAGTAATAGCTGCTTCTCTAGCTATACCTATCATAGATCTACAATCTGGTCTATTTGCTGTTAATTCGAAGTCTATTATTGCATCATTTAATCCTAGAAATTCTTTTATGTCTTGACCTATTACTAGGTTTTCCATATCATTTAAAATGTATATTCCATCTTTACTTCTTTCGTTAACAAGGTTCTCGTCTATTCCTAATTCTTCAGCACCACATAACATTCCGTGAGATGCTTCTCCTCTTAATTTACCTTTTTTTATTTTTATTCCTCCAGGTAATGTAGAGTTAACTTTAGCTACTGGTACAAAGTCTCCTTCTAAAACATTTTTTGCTCCAGTACATATTTGTACAAGCTCTTCTTCTCCCACATTAACTTGACAAACTACAAGTTTATCAGCATTTGGATGTTGTGTTATTTCTTTTATTTGACCTACTACAACATTACTTATTTCTTCGCCTAAAAATTCTACTGTCTCAACCTTTGTTCCAGTCATAGTCATTTTATCAGCAAATTCAACTGTATCCATATCTATATTAACGTAATCTCTTATCCATTTTACAGGTACTAACATTTTATTTTCCTCCTTTTATTAAAATTGATCTAAAAATCTTATATCATTTTCAACCAACAGTCTTATATCATCAATTTCGTATTTAAGCATTGCAAGTCTTTCAACACCCATACCGAAAGCAAATCCACTATAAACTTCTGGGTCTATTCCACAGTTTTTAAGTACGTTTGGATGAACCATACCTGCTCCTAGTATTTCTATCCAACCTTCACCTTTACACATTTGACATCCCTTGCCTCCACATTTGAAGCAAGTAACATCTATTTCTGCACTTGGTTCTGTGAATGGGAAGTTGTGTGGTCTAAATTTTGTTCTTGTATTGTCTCCAAATAACTTCTTAACAAACAACTCTAAAGTTCCTTTGAACTCCGCCATGGTTATGTCTTTTCCAACCACTAATCCCTCTATTTGGTGGAACATTGGTGAATGAGTTGCATCTAATGAGTCATTTCTGAAACATCTACCTGGAGATATTATTTTTATTGGTAATTCTTCACTTCTCATTGTTCTAACTTGAACTGGAGACGTTTGAGTTCTAAGTAACAATTCATCATTGAAATAGAATGTATCTGTTATATCTCTTGAAGGGTGATTCTTAGGTGCATTTAGTGCATCGAAGTTATTTTCTACTGTTTCAACTTCTGGGCCTTCTGCTACTGAGAATCCTATTCCCATAAATATTTCAGTAACTTCGTCTATTATTTGAGTTATTGGATGTCTTTTCCCAACTTTAAAAGTTTTTCCTGGCATAGTAACATCTATTACTTCCTCAGCTAACTTTTTGTTTAAATCAATTTTTTTAATCTCTTCTTTTTTTGTATTTATTTCATTTTCTATAGCTTCTCTTACTTCATTTGCTATTTTGCCTATTTCTGGTCTTTCCTCAGCAGATAATTTGCCCATACCTTTTAATATTGCAGTAAGTTCACCCTTTTTACCAGAGTACTTTACTCTAAGGCCATCTAATTCTTCCATTGAACAAGCCACTTTAATTTCACTTAAGGCTCTTTCTTTTAAGCTTATTAATTGTTCTTTCACTTTTTTCACCCTTTCATATATTTTCATAATATTTTACTTTCATTGCAATAAAAAAAGCCCTTCATCCCTATCTAGGGACGAAAGACTGTTATTCGCGGTACCACCCTAGTAGTTTAATAATATAAACATATTAATAAACCACTCAACAAAACTTAACGCGTTCAACGTTAAAGCCTACTGATTTCTGTTCAGCTTTAATGCTCCAGAGTGAACTTCTTATAAATACTTAGTAAATACTCACAGCATATGTATTTTTCTCTTGCCTAAGTTAAATTATAATACTTTTCTCTATCATAGCTTTTTTATATATAGTTTTTGTACAATTATAACATACTTAATATTGTATTTTCAACATATTAAGCTAAACTTTTTTTAATTTCATACATTAATATGGCTGACGATATAGCAGCATTTAAGGATTCTGCATTTCCATAAATAGGTATTTTTACTAATGTATCTGATTGATTTATTAATTCATCATTAACGCCATTAGCTTCATTACCTATTACTAAAGCTGTTCTCTCATAATATTTTGTTTCGTGATAGTAATTGTCAGTATTAAGGTAGCTAGAAACTATTTTAAAATCTTTTGATTTTAATTCTTGCAAACATTCTTCTTGAGTACAATGTATGATTTTCATGTCAAAAATGGAACCCATTGTTGACCTAATTACTTTTGGATTGTATATATCTACACAACCTTTTAATGCAATTATTGTGTCTACACCTGCTGCATCTGCTGTTCTTATTATCGTTCCCATATTACCTGGATCTTGTATTCTATCTAATATTAATACAAATTTATCTTCATGATTAATATTATGCTCAATTTTTTTCTCTCTAAACCTAATCACACCTAAAATACCTTGTGTATTTTCTGTGTCTACCAACTCTTTAAATATTTTATTAGTAGTTTTAAATACTTTAATATTCTTTTCTTCTAATATATTTAAAAAGTTTTTATATTCTTTTTTTTCTTCAAAAACTTCATTTATAAATACATAATCTAAATCTGCATTACATTCTATTGCTAAAGTTAGAATTCTATATCCTTCTATTATATACTTTGATTCTTTTTGTCTATTTTTACTTTTTAATAATGATTTTGTATACTTAACTTTTTCATTATCTTTACTACTTATATTTATAGGCATTTTATATTCTCCTATTTTGAGTTTTTGTCTTTAGCAACAATAGCGCTTATATTACTATTTTTTCCTATTACTACTAAAATGCTGTTTTCTTGTAGTTGCTCTTGAGGTGAAGGAATAACATTTATGTTGTCTCCATCTTTAATAGCCAAAATTGTAATTTCGTATTTTGCTCTTAAATCAAGTTCTACTAGAGTTTTACTTATCCATTTATTAGGTGTTACAATTTCCATTATAGAGTATTCTGGATCTAATTCTATATGGTCCAATATATTATCTGATACTAAGTTATGAGCAACTCGTATTCCCATATCTCGTTCTGGGAATACAACTCTGTCTGCACCTATTTTGTATAAAACTTTAGCTTGTAATTCATCTTTAGCCTTACATACTACTTGCTCTACACCCATTTCCTTTGCTATAAGAGTAGCCATTATAGACGCTCTTATATCTGATCCTATTGCTATTATAGCCACATCAAAATTACCTAATCCTAAAGATCTTAAAGCATATTCATCTGTAACGTCTACTGCAGCTACATGAGTAACTTTATCCGATAAATTTTGAATTATTTCTTCACTTTTATCTATAGCCATAACTTGATGGCCTAATAAATTCATAGTTGTGGCAAGAGATGAACCAAACCTTCCACACCCTATAACTATATATTGTTTCATAACTTTTCATCCTTTCAAGCTTATAATTATTATCCTACTATTATCTTTCCTTCTGCATATCTAACTTTTGATTTTATTTTTTTACTTCTAGAAAGTAATGCTATGAAAATAGTAAGTGATCCTACTCTTCCTGAAAACATTAATATCATTATTATTATTTTCCCAAATGCTGTTAGTGTAGGAGATCCTCCTAGACTTAATCCTACTGTAGCAAATGCAGATACTACTTCAAAAGCTGATTCAAGCAATGAAAATCCTGGACTTACTATAGTAAGCATTAATGTACCAAATAGTGCTACAAATACACCTATAAAGAAAATACCTAAGGATTTTCTAACTGTTGTGCTACTTATTCTTCTTTGATAAACTTCTATATCTTCTTTGCCTAAAATAAATGATTTTACTGTTAAAAATAAAGTAGCAACAGTAGTTGTCTTCAAACCTCCACCCGTTGATGCTGGAGATGCACCTATAAGCATTAAAATTATCATTAAAAATAGTGTACTTTCTTTTAGTAAAGTTAAATCTATAGTACTGTATCCAGCTGTTCTAAGTGTTACTGATTGGAATAATGAGGATAATAATTTTTCCTTCATGTTAAGTCCACCTAGACTTCCTTTATTATTAAACTCTACAATAAATATAAATAAAAATCCTATGGCAATAAGTATTGCAGTAGTGTTTATAACTATTTTAGAATGTACGTTTAATTTAGAGTATTTTTTATTATTTATTACATCTAATAAAACAGGAAAACCTATCCCTCCAAGGATAATTAACCCACAGATTACAAGGTTTATTAATGAGTTATCAACATAATACATTAAAGATGAGTATTCCCCCGATATTGGTCCCATTAAGTCAAACCCCGCATTACAAAATGCTGATATGGAATGAAATATACTGTACCATATACCTTTTATTAATCCTAATTTAGGTATAAATACCATGGATAGCAATAAAGCTCCTGTACCTTCGATAGCAAAGGTCATCATAATTATGTATCTCGTAAGTTTTACAAGACCTGACAAGTCTCTTTGATTTAGTGATTCTTGTATTAGTAATCTTTCTCTTAAATTTATTTTCTTTCCTGTTAATAGAGAAAACATGGTTGCCATGGTCATAAATCCTAATCCACCAATTTGAATTAAGCTTATTATAACAAGTTGCCCAAATTCATTCCAGTAAGTGCTTGTATCTACTACAATCAATCCTGTAACACATACAGCAGAAGTGGATGTAAATAATGCATTTAAAAGTCCGACACTCTTACCACTCTTTGCAGCTATGGGTAAATTTAATATAAGTCCACCAAATAATATTACTACCCCAAATCCTATAACCATTACTTGTGCTGGTTCCATAGTGTTTGCTTTTATAAGTAGTTTTTTTAGCATGGTTTTCAATTCTGTCTACCCCTCCTTTATTTATAAGAATTTCAACTATCACATTATTATAAAACAATTACTAGTTAATAACAACATTATACTATATTAATTATTTTTAACCTTTTATATTATTATTCTAGCAATTTAGCATATCTATACAAAAAAGCACCTATAAACGACTATTGTCTCTTATAGATGCTTAGTATTCATTATAATATGAAGCTATTAAGCTAATTTAGCTTTAGCAACTTCTACTAATTTAGTAAATCCTTGTGGATCATTTATTGCCATTTCAGATAACATTTTTCTGTTAACTTCAACACCTGCTAATTTTAATCCATTCATTAATCTTGAATAAGATATTCCATTCATTCTAGCAGCTGCATTTATTCTTTGTATCCAAAGTTTTCTGAAGTCTCTCTTCTTTAACTTTCTACCTATATAAGCATTCTTTAATGCTTTCATTACGAAATTGTTAGCTGGTCTATATAATTTGCTTCTAGATCCTCTGAATCCTTTTGCAAGTTTTAACACTTTTTTATGCTTCTTACGAGCGTTCATCGCTTTTTTTACTCTTGCCATGTTCATGACCTCCTTTATTCTTATGTGTGTTGTCTTTTTTCGATTCTATTACTTAAGTTTAATTAATTACTTCTTAGTATGGTAATAATTGTGCTATTCTTTCAGCATCACCTTTAGTAACGATAGCAGATTGTCTTAAGTTCATTTTAGTTTTAGCTGATTTCTTAGTTAATATATGACTTTTGAAAGCTTTAGCTCTCTTTAATTTTCCGCTTCCAGTTTTCTTAAATCTTTTAGCTGCTCCTCTATGAGTTTTCATTTTTGGCATGATAAATTCCTCCTCTCAGTTAATCATCTATTTTTTTGGATCTATAATTACAACCATGTTATTCCCTTCAAATGCAGGGGCTTTTGTTGGTTCTCCAAACTCTTTAACTATATCAATAAATTTAAGCATAACTTCTTTACCGATATCTTTATGTCCAAGTTCTCTTCCTCTAAAACGAAGCTCAACTTTTACTTTATCTCCTTTTTTAAGGAATTTTATAGCATTATTAGCTTTTGTATTTAAATCATTAGCCTCAATACCTGGTCTAAGTCTTACTTCTTTAACTGTTATAGTTTTTTGATTTTTTCTAGCTTCTTTTTCTTTTCTAGATTGTTCATACTTATACTTACCATAGTCCATCATTTTACAAACGGGTGGGTTAGCATTTGGTGATATCTTCACTAAATCTAAATTTTTGCTATTTGCTATAGCCTGGGCTTCCCTAGAAGACATAATACCTAACTGCTCTCCAGTTTCTGAAAGAACTCTTAATTCCTTATCTCTTATTTGATCATTGATTGATAATTCTTTGCTAATTGTAGGACACCTCCAAAATTTTTATATAAAATAAAAAGCGAATGATTGAATATCATCCGCTATATAAGTCAAAATTACACTTAGTTTATCAAATACACATAAACTAAACTTATATTAACCTTACTAACCTGTGGCGTAAGGCGAGAACGGACTTCTTCTTGTTTTACTAATCATTTTTGTAGTTTTAATCACTACTCCATATAATATACGCTTCTTTGAGTTATTTGTCAACTATTTTTTTATATTTTTTTCTATAATATTAAATTTACAGTTTTTCTGTTTCTAAGCTCTCTTTTATGACAATACTGTTAATGTAAAAGTTTATTTTTTTAATTTTTTATAATAAATTTTTACATCTTTGGAAAATATAAAGTAAGTAATAATTATATCCCTCAAAGGTGGTTTAATATGAACATTATAAATAATTTTTTGAAAAAAATCAATAATCCAGTTCCTGTATTTGCTCAAACAAAACTGGAGAAAGAAAACTGCACTGAAGATCATAGTAGCAGTAAACCCAAAACCACATTTAGAGATGTGGCAGGACTTGATGAAGTAAAAGAAGAATTATTCGAAGTTGTAGACTTTATGAAGTCTCCTGACAAATATATAAAAATGGGTGCAAAAATACCAAAAGGAATACTATTTTATGGTCCTCCTGGTACAGGAAAAACACTTCTAGCATCTGCTGTTGCCGGAGAAACAGATTCATCCTTCTTTAATGTAACAGGTTCTGAATTTGTTGAAAAATACGTTGGTGTAGGTGCTAAAAGAGTAAGAACTCTTTTCGAAAAAGCTAGAAAAGAAGCTCCAAGCATTATATTTATTGATGAAATTGATGCCATAGGAGCCAGAAGACATTCTGAAAGTAACAACGAAAAAGATCAAACACTAAATCAACTACTTGTAGAAATGGATGGATTTAATAAAGATGATAATATTATAATAGTCGGTGCAACAAATAGACTGGATTTATTAGACGAAGCTTTATTAAGACCTGGACGATTTGATAGACATATACGTATCAATTCTCCTAACTATAATAGTAGATATGAAATTTTAAAGGTTCATACAAATAATAAACCATTACATAAAGACGTTGATTTAAAGTTATTAGCTCGTAAAACTCATGGTTTTAATGGTGCACATTTAGCGAATATCGCTAACGAAGCTGCTATATTTGCAGTAAGAGACAATAGTAGCGAAATAAGTAATTATCACTTTGACAAAGCAATAGAAAGAGTGATTGCTGGTATAGAACAAAAGAACTCTGTATTAATTGAAAAAGAAAAGAAAATTGTTTCTTACCATGAAGCTGGCCATGCTTTAGTCAGTAATATTGTAAATATTTGTCCTATACAAAAAATCTCTATCGTTCCACGTGGGGAAGCTCTAGGATATGTGCTTCAACTTCCAGATGAAGATAGATATATTTACACAAAAGAAGAATTAATAGGAAAAATCAAAATATTACTAGCTGGAAAAGCTGCTGAAGAAATTATATTTAACCATTTATCTACAGGAGCTAAAGATGACTTAAAGAAAGTTACTGACATTGCAGATCAAATGGTTTGTGAATATGGTATGAGCAAATTAGGCTTTATGACAATCGAAGGCAATTCAAAATCTTTTATGTCACAACAAGTTCAAAAAGAAGCAAATCAAATCGTTGAACAGTGCTATAAAGAAACTTTAAAATTATTAAAAGAAAATATAAATGATTTACACATTGTTGCTAATCACTTATATGATAAGGAAACTATGACTTTAGAAGAATTGCAATCATTGATTCAAAAAGAACCTTGCTAGAAATAAAAATAACCTAGGATTTATATCCTAGGTTATTTTTTATTAATTATTGTTCAACTATATTAACTCTTTCCTCATCTTCTTTTACTACCATAGATACGAAATCATTTAAGTTCATACTTCCCATTTCGCCTTTATCTCTTGATCTAACAGCTACTTGATTTTCTGCAGCTTCTTTTTCTCCTACAACTAACATATAAGGTACTTTTTGAAGTTGCGCTTCTCTTATTTTGAATCCTATTTTTTCTGCTCTATCATCCATCTCAACTCTTACACCTGCATCAAATAAAGCTTTTTTAACCTCATTTGCATAGTCCATGTATTTGTCTGATATAGGTAGTATCTTAACTTGAGTTGGAGCTAACCATACTGGGAATTTACCTGCATATTGCTCTATTAATATTCCTATAAATCTTTCTATACTTCCAAGAGCAACTCTGTGTATCATAACAGGTCTATGTTTTTCACCATCTTGTCCAATATATGATATATCAAATCTTTGAGGTAATTGCATATCTAATTGGATAGTACCACATTGCCATGTTCTTCCTAAGCAATCTTTTAAGTGGAAGTCTATTTTCGGTCCGTAGAATGCCCCATCACCTTCATTTAGTACATACGGTAAGTTTAATTCTTCTAAAGCTTCTCTTAAACCATTTTCAGCAGTTTCCCACTCTTCATCAGTACCCATAGAATCTTCTGGTCTAGTAGATAATTCTAAGTGATATTCAAATCCAAATGTTTTGTAAACACTGTCTATTAGTTTTACAACACCTTTTATTTCGTCTTTTATTTGTTCTGGTAACATGAATATATGTGCATCATCTTGAGTGAAAGCTCTAACTCTCATAAGGCCATGTAAAGCCCCTGATAACTCATGTCTATGAACCCTACCTAGTTCAGCAACTCTCATAGGGAAATCTCTATAAGAATGTGGTTTTGCTTGATAGAATAACATACCACCTGGACAGTTCATTGGTTTTATAGCAAAATCTTGTTCATCTATTTGAACTGTGTACATATTTTCTTTATAGTGGTACCAGTGTCCTGAAGTCTCCCATAAGTGTCTATTTAATATGATTGGAGTCTCTATTTCCACATATCCATCTTGTCTATGTATTTCTCTCCAATACTTTAATAAAGCATTTTTAAGTTCCATTCCTTTTGGTAAGAATAGAGGGAATCCTGGTCCTTCTTCTGGTATAAAGAATAAATCTAATTCTTTACCTAATTTTCTATGGTCTCTTTTCTTAGCCTCTTCTAATAAATGTAAGTATTCTTCTAAATCTTTGTTCTTTTCAAAAGATATACCATAGATTCTTTGAAGCATTTTGTTCTTTTCGTCTCCACGCCAATAAGCACCTGCTACACTAAGTAATTTAACAGCTTTTACTTTTTTAGTAGATAATAAGTGTGGTCCTCTACATAAATCAGTGAAATCACCTTGTTTGTAGAATGATATTATCTCACCTTCTGGTAAGTCGTTTATTAACTCTTCTTTGTATATTTCACCATTTTCTTTAGCCCAAGCTAAGGCTTCTTCTTTTGGTAATTCAAATCTTTCAAGCTTTTGATCTTCTTTAGCTATTTTTTTCATTTCTGATTCAAGTTTTGCAAGATCTTCCATAGTTAATCTTTCTTCTAAGTCTATATCATAGTAGAATCCATTTTCTATGCTTGGTCCTATTGCAAATTTAGCATCAGGATATAATCTTTTTATAGCTTGTGCTAGCATATGTGCAGAAGTATGTCTAAAAACATCCTTTCCTTCTACATCATCAAACTTAAATAAGTTTAATGTACAGTCTTCCTTAACCATATAGTCAAGTCCTACTACTTCATCATTAACAGATGCTGCAACAACTGCTCTTGCTAAACCTTCACTTATTGATTTCGCAATTTCTAATACAGAAAGTTCATTTTCAAATTCTTTTACTGATCCGTCTTTTAATGTAACTTTTATCATAATTTTGCCTCCTAAAATATATTATTTTAACAATAAAAAAACTCGTCCCATAAAAATTGGGACGAGTTATATCTCGTGGTTCCACCCAAGTTGATATATAAAAATATATATCCTCTTGATGACTGTAAGGTTGTCAACCGAATACTTTCACATGTAAATGTTACTAAATTCTGCTCCAAGTTAGTTTTCAAATAGGATTGTTTTAGATAAGCTCACAGCCAAGGCTCATCTTCTCTGTAAAACAATGTATCTATTTTACTTTGTCTCTTCATAGCACTATTTTTAATTAATTTTAATTATATCAGATAGGTATTTATCATTCAACCATAATATAATAATTAATTACTATATATTACCGTTACTTTTCCTTCAAATAATAGATTTACCATTTCTATAATATCTTTTGATTTGTTGTTATTTGAATTATCAAGTATTTCTATTTTCTTCGGACATAATGTCATTATTGCACTTATTAAAATATCTTCTTTATTTAAGTCTTCTGACATGGCAAGATTCATAAGTTCTTCGTTACTAAGATTTTCAACCTCGCTTCCATTTTCATCACTTAGGACAAAGTTCCCATCTTTCATAATTGTAATTCTAAGTAGTTCCATCTTTTCTTCTTGTATATCGATAAAATATTTTAAAGAGTCTAAGAATTCTTTTTTATCCCTTTTTATCAAATGTTCTTCCATTGCAATATCACTTAATATAGAAATATAACTAATAAAATCTTTCATTCTAAATTTAACAAAACCTTCTAAGTTTAAATCGTTATTTTCTATAATAAATTCATTTACTTTACTGTATATAGTTTCTTTTATAAAATCTTCTTTTTTGTCAAATAAATTTACAGCTTCTATATATACACTTTTTTTATCCTCTTCACTTATATTAGTGTACGTTTTCCATATGTACTCTTTTAAATCTCTTTCTTTTATCAAACTTATTATTAAGTCTGCAATACCTGAGCAAAGTGTGTCACAACTTTTCATTTTAGACATATTCACATATATACTGTCTAAAGTTTTATCATAACTAATCAGTTTAGAGTAATTCTTTCCATGGAAATATTCTTTAATTAGTCCTATATCTTGGGGTAAAAAACTTATTTGCATCATTCTGTCTGTCATTGTATCGCCCCTTCCAAATAATTAAAAGAAACTTATTCTAGTTTAATACATCGTTTTTTATATATTGTCATGGTTTTAATACACTTTACCCCGATAAATTATTTATAATTTTACCGATAGTTATATTATTAAACATTTTTTAAAATTTTATAAGTTGAAATTAAATATATTTTTCTATGCATAAAAATACGCAAAAAAGCTATGAAAATTTAATTTCCATAGCTTTTAATTGACTATCTTTCACCCTTTTTGTAAGGATTCCCTAAAGCTGACGGAGCTTTAGAACTCTTAACAAATAACACTAATATTATTAATGTTACAACATAAGGTATCATAGATAATAAGTTTTCATTTATTGTAAATGGTAATGTTGGACTTCCAAAGTATACAGATAACGCTGTAGAGAAACCAAATAATAAGCAAGCAAGTGCTGCCCATTGAGGTCTCCATTTTCCGAATATAACAGCTGCCATAGCTATATACCCTTGTCCAGATACTAACGTAGGTCTAAATGAAGAAACTAATGCAAGTGACATTGATGCCCCACCAAGCCCTGCTAAAAATCCAGATATTAAAACTGCACTATATCTTACTCTAGAAACATTTATCCCTAATGTATCCGCAGCACCTGGATGTTCACCAACTGATCTTATTCTAAGACCAAACTTAGTTTTATATAGTACATAGTATGCTACTATTACTAATATAAATGCAAGATATACAGTTGCATAATTATTAAATATAGTATCTAATACGCTACCTCCTGGGAATGTACCATTAAATATTCTTGGTATTTTATTCTCCATTGGTATTGTTGGTGTTGTAGTTGCTCCAGCAAACATTATTTTAGATATAAATAAAGCAAAACCTGGCGCTAATAAGTTTATTGCAACACCTGATATTGTGTGGTCTGCATTAAAGCTAATAGTTGCAAAAGCATGTATTAATGCAAAAAATGCTCCTGCTAATCCTCCTGCTAAAAAAGCTAACCAAGGATTTCCTGTTATAAAACCAGTTGCAGCTCCTGCAAATGCACCTATTGTCATCATACCTTCTAGGCCTATATTAACTATACCTGAGTTTTCAGAGAATACTCCACCTAATGCTGTATATATAAGGGGAGTTGAATACATTAACGTTGTACTAATTATAATCGCTAAGTCTTGCATTATATATTACCCCCTTTTGCTTTCTTTTGTTTCATTTTTATATATAACATTCTTAATCCATTACTTAATGCAATAAAGAATACTATAGCTCCTATAACTATATTTATTACTTCTGATGGTGCTCCAACAGATTGCATTTTTATTCCACCATATTTAAATGCACCAAATAATAATCCTGAGAATATTACTCCTATAGGATTACTGTTTGCTATTAAAGCAACAGCTATACCATCAAACCCATATCCTTCTTGTGCTGCAAGAACTGTTATATTATGAGTTACACCCATAACTTGTATTGCACCTGCAACTCCTGCTAATAAACCTGCTATAGCCATAGACTTTAATATTGATTTCCCAACATCTATTCCAGCATACTCTGCCGCATCTTTGTTGTGACCAACTGCTCTAAGCTCAAAACCTAAAGTAGTTTTTGTTAATATAAACCATATTACAAGTACTAAAACTATGGATATAATTATACCCCAGTTGACACTAGTAGCTGGCCCAACTAAACCTTTTAGCCAATCTATGCCTATACTTGCGCTATCTTGTATATTTACCGAAGCTTCACTGTTTGGTACGGATATAAACGAACTTGATATCATGAAGTTACTTAAGTAAAAAGCAATCCAGTTTAGCATTATTGTTGCTATAACTTCATTTATTCCAAACTTAGATTTTAGAAAACCTGCTATTGAACCCCAAAGTCCTCCTGCAAGCCCAGCTAAAATTATTGTTAAAGGAATATGAATTATAGCTGGTAAATTAATACTATATCCAACTACTGTTGCAACTAATGCACCTATTATAAATTGACCTTCTGCACCTATATTAAATAATCCTGTTTTAAAAGCAAATGCTATAGAAAGACCTGTAAGAATATATGGAGTAGCCTTTATTATAGTCCAAGCTATATATTTAGGCTTTCCAATTATACCTTCAATCATAGCTCCATAAGCTTCTATAGGACTGTTTCCTGAAATAATAAGAACTATTGCTCCAACAAGTAAACCTAGAAGGATTGATAAGAATGAAAACTTAACAGCATCATCTATAAAAGATTTTTTCTTAGTTTTTAAGCTATTTTCCATTACAGTCACCTCCTGCCATCATCATTCCAAGTGTATTTTCATCTGCATCTTTTGCATCTAATACACCAACTATTTTTCCTTCATATATAACTGCTATCCTATCAGAAACATTCATTACTTCATCAAGCTCTAATGATACTAAAAGAACTCCATTTCCTGCATCTCTTTGAGCAACTAGTGATTTATGGACAAATTCAATTGCTCCTACGTCTAATCCTCTAGTTGGTTGTGTTGCTATTAATAGTTGTGGTTCATGACAGTTTTCTCTAGAAGCTTCTATATTTGTTACTTCTCTACCTATAATTACTTTTTGTTGGTTACCACCAGACAATCCTCTTGCCTTAGCATTAAGATCATTAGGTCTAACATCAAATCTTTCAATTATTTCTTCAGCTTTTTTATTAATTGCTTCAGTATTTAATATTCCATTTTTAGAATATTTATTGTCCTTGTAGTTTTGTAAAACAATGTTTTCCGCAACTGTATAATCTAAAACAAGACCTCTTTTTTGTCTATCTTCAGGAATATTCTTTATACCTTTTTTGAAAATTTGCTTTGGCTTATTGTTTACTACTGCTTGGCCATTTATTTCTACAAGGCCAGATTCAACTTTTCTAAGACCAGTAAGCGCTTCAACTAACTCTGATTGACCATTTCCATCTATTCCAGCTATTCCAAGTATTTCTCCTGCTTTCACTTCTAAAGATAGCCCATCAACAACTCTTATTCTTCTATTATCTTTTACTACTAGGTCTCTAATTGATAAAACTGTTTTAGTTGTACTTGCTTCTTTTTTGTCAACTTTAAAGTTAACTTCCCTACCTACCATTTTTTCAGCTAAGTCATTTTCCGTTACATCTGCTACTTTTACAGTGTCTATGTATTTACCTCTTCTAATTACAGTACAGTGATCTGCTATAGATTTTATTTCTTTAAGTTTATGAGTAATTATTATTACTGATTTTCCTTCTTTTGTTAAATTTCTTATAATATTAATAAGTTCTGTTATTTCTTGTGGAGTTAACACTGCAGTAGGTTCATCAAGAATTAAAGTTTCTGCACCTCTGTATAATGCCTTTAATATTTCAACTCTTTGTTGCATACCCACTGTTATATCTTCAATTCTAGCCGTAGGGTCAACGAATAATCCATATTTTGATGATATTTCTTTAACATCATCTATGGCTTTTTTCATATCTAACGCACCTGCATTTTTTGTTGGCTCTGTTCCTAGTACTATATTTTCAGCTACTGTAAATGGTTGAACAAGCATAAAATGTTGATGTACCATACCTATACCTTTTGATATTGCTACATTTGGGTTGCTTATATCTACTAATTCTCCATTAATATAAATCTCTCCTGATGTAGGATTATAAAGTCCATATAATATATTCATAAGAGTAGATTTACCTGCTCCATTTTCTCCTAAAAGCGCATGCACTTCTCCTTTATGCACAGTCAAATTAATGTTGTCATTTGCTATGAAGCCGCCGAATTTCTTAGTTATATTTTTCATTTCAACAACTTTTTGACTGTAGTCAATGCTATTGTTATTCATAGCTTTTTTAGCCCTCCTTGTCTGACCATATTTTTCATAATAAAAAACGGATAATATATCTATATATTATCCATAAATCATATAATCTATTTGTTCAGCAAAATTAATTTTTATAGATTCCATATTTATAAGATAAAATATTATATGATTTTTAATCATTACCATCGTTAATTAGTGTATCACTTAGATATTTTTTTGTAATTAGTATACAACATTTAACTAAACAATTATATCATTTTATATACTTCTTGCCAACATTTATAAAAATTTACCATATTTTTATCATATGTATTACATTATTTATTGTAGTTCAATAGTATATCAAAAAAAATATTCCACCAGAGAATATATATTCTTTGGTGGAATATGTATTTTAAGAATTTATACCCTAGGATTTTATTTTTCGTATAATTCTTTGTATTCTTTATCAGTTGCTGGAACTTTTATTTTACCATCAACTATTTCTTTAGTTTTAGCTTTAACATATTCTAATACGTCAGCTGGAACATTTTTGTCTGAAGTTGGAGCTATACCAACTCCTCCTGTTGCTAATGAACCTATTATAACTTCACCTGATTTATAAGATTTGTCAACAAATGATTTTGCTAAGTTACCAACAGCAACATCTATATTTTTCATAGCTGAAGTTATTACGTTATCTGGAGCTAATGAATTTTGGTCTCTATCAACACCTATAGCCATTTTTCCATTTTCTTTAACTGACTCTATAGCACCAGTTCCAACAGCACCTGCAGCTGGGAATACTACGTCTACACCATTTTTAATCATTGAATTTGCTATAGATTTTCCTAAAGCTTGATCAGAAAAACTATTTGCATATTGTACTGATATTTTCGCTTTTGGGTTAGCATCCTTAACACCAGCTTTAAATCCATTTTCGAATTTAGATATAACTACACCTTTCATACCACCTATAAAACCAACTTTATTAGTCTTTGTCATCTTACCAGCTATTAATCCTGTTAAGTAAGAAGAAGCGTTATCTTCAAATAATAAAGAAGTTACATTTTCTGGTTGTTTTTCGTAAGCATAATCTATTATTGCAAATTTTTGCTCTGGATAAGCCTTAGATGCTTTTTCTATAGCTTTGTCTAATTTATATCCAACACCTATTATTAGGTCCATTTCTTGATCCATAAATTGATCTATATTTGAATCATAATCTGAGTCTTGTTTTGATTCTAAAACTTTAACTTCAATTTTATCTTTTCCTAATTCTTTTTCAACTGCTTGCAAACCTTCCCATGAAGATTGGTTGAATGATTCATCATGCACCCCACCAACATCAGTTATCATACCTATTTTTACTACCTTCTCTGATGCTTCATCTTTTTTAGATCCACATCCAACTAATAAGCCTACAGACATTACCATTGTTAATGATAAAGCTACTAATTTTTTTAATTTCATAAGTCCCTCCTGAAAAATATAAGTATTTCGTCTCTTATATTTTTTATTTTATACTATTTTTGATATTTTATCTATACTATTTTAAATTTTTTTTACATTTTTCATCAAATTACCAGTCATTATTCCAAATGTGATACACTATATTATAATTTATTTACATATTAATGTTTATTTACAGAATATTTTTGCATTTTATTACATATTCGTGCATATTATTCCGAATATTTTTACATAAAAAAAAGAGGTCATTAATACCTCCTTAATTTTTTTTATTTTTTAAATACTAGTATTCCACCTACACCAGGGCCTGAATGGGAACCAACACAAGTTCCTATTATAAAATATCCTATTTTTTTAGGTTTGAAAACTTCTTTAGCTATTTCAGTAAGCTTTTCTCTTTCTTTCAAGTCATCACTATATCCTATGTAAACTTCTTCTTGCTCTAAGTCGTCCCCTAATCTTTCCTTAATGCATTCAATCATCTTGTTTAGTACGTTTTTCTTCCCTCTTACTTGGCCAACTTGAGAAACTAATCCGTCCTTAACCTCTAATATGGGCTTTATATTTAATAAGCTACCTACAGTTGCCTTAGTAGAAGATATTCTTCCACCTTTTTTTAGGTATTCTAAAGTATCTACCGAAAACATAAGAACATATTTTTCTTTAATTTCATCTAATGCTTTAAACACTTCTTCTATTGTTTTACCTTCATTTATCATTTCAGCTGCTTTAACAACAAAGAAACCTGCCCCAAAAGTTAAATTATTACTATCATATATATATATTTCTCCTTCAGTATCATTTTTAGCCATTATAGCACTTTGACATGTCCCTGTAGCTGCTGCAGATCCTGATATATATAATATTTTTTTCCCATCTTTTGTGTATTTATCAAAAATTTCTTTAAATTGGGCATAAGTAGCTTGAGAAGTTTTTGGATATGCATTTTCCTCCCTTAAAATTCTATAAAATTCCTCTGGTTGCATATCTATACCATCTCTATATTCTTTTTCATTAAGTATAACCGTTAGTGGCACAACATCTATATCATACTTTTCTAAGTATTCTTTGTTAACATCAGATAAACTATCACATATTATTTTAATCTCATTCATCTCGTTAATCTCCTCTCTTTGTCATTATAGTTATCTCATGTTTGGATAACCAATTTGTCTTAAAGCTTCATAAACAACTATAGCAACTGAATTTGATAAATTTAAAGATCTTGCCTTTTCTAGTTTTACCATAGGTATTCTCATACATGTTTCTTTGTTTTCTGCTAATAGAGTTTCTGGTAACCCCTTGGTTTCTTTTCCAAAAACTAAAAAGCAACCATCTTCAAATTTCATATCTGAATGAGATTGATTTGTTTTTGTAGTAGAATAGAAATACTTTCCTTCAGGATATTTTTCAAATAACTCCTCTAGGCTATCATAGTATCTTATATCAGATATATCCCAATAATCTAATCCACTTCTTTTTAAATATTTATCTTCCAATGAAAAACCTAGAGGTCTTATTAAATGCAACGTTGCACCTGTATTCGCGCAAGTTCTTATTATATTCCCTGTATTTTGAGGTATTTCAGGTTCTACTAATACTACGTTTATTGACATAACGTTCCTCCGTTTAAATTACTAATCTATCAATTTTGCTTAATTTTAAGCAACTTTAATATTTTCCTAAATACATTATAACAGAAAATGCTTTTAATTAAAGTTGCTTTTTTGACCATTACTTTCTCAACTCTCTTGTTCCATATACAATAATTCTGTCTTGAGGAGGATAATAACTTTGACCTATATATTCTGTTGTGTTTCCTAATGTGCTTTTATATACTCTATAGGTTTGAACTTTATATCCTTTTCTACCTTCTTGTTCTATAACCCTAACACCAAGATCATATTTTTCACTATTTTTCCTAATTGTTCTATTATGAAGTATGTCTGTAGTTTCCGTTACAATTTCAATATTTTTATTATCTTTTTTATTTCCATAAATAGTACAAACAATTTTATTACCTATAATCTGATTGTGTATTAAAATAGGACTATCAAATTTATTTGAAAATTTTAAATCTATAGTTCCTCCTGATACAGTAGCATCTCTCCCCTTTTCAATATAAGGACTTGGTATAGAATGATTTCTCACATTAATTATTTTCATTCCAGAGTATAAAGCCGCGTTATAAATAGTGCTCGATACTTGACACATACCTCCTCCTATTCCTTTTTCTTGTTTTCCATTTATTATTACTGGAGCTTCTTTTAAATACTTATTAATATGAGATTTTTGTATATATGAATTAAAAGAAAACATTTCTCCTTTGTCTAATAGTATATTGCTAGTTGCGTTTGATGCTAATTTAATATTATTTGATCTATTATAATTATTGGCATTAAAGTACGTTTCAAAACTTCCTAAAGAAGTATTAATTTTACTTAAATCATTATAAGAATAAAATGGCTTAACTAATAAAGTAGGTATAGTTTCATCTTCATTATCTAAGTCTTTTATTTTTTTAATTATTACGTTTTTTAATTGTTCTTTATTTAATTTATATCCATCCTTTTCTTTAGTTACAATAATTTTCCCATTCACTATTCTTATAGTTGCGCTTATTGGTTTTATATATATTTTTTTATTCAGTTCTTTTAAATATTTATCTAGTTTCTTTTCATCATAAGTAATACTATAATCTAGTATTACCTTTTTGCCCATAGACAAACTGCTTTTGGTCTTTATATTAGCTATAATTCCTTTATCTCTGCCAATACTATATGCCTTTTCAACTACTTCTTTTACATCATAGTCTGTTTCTATATCATCTTTAGAAAAAACATAATTTTCACCATTAAAGTTTAATGAAAAAGAATCTCTGTCGTCTAATATCTTATTAATTGTTTTTATAGCTTCTTCTTTTGTTAAATTAGATAAATCAATATCTCTAACATAAATATTTTTGTGTATTTTTCCTTCAAGTTCAATCGCATTACTTAAGACTACACCGCTTAAGGATACAATTATTAGTGATAAAAATATTGCAATCTTAAGTCTTTTCAATAGTATCATTCCTTTCCTTGATAAAAATCACAATCATTTTTTATTGGACACAACTCACATTCTGGTTTTCTTGCTTTACACATTCTTCTACCATGAAATATCAATACATGATGAGAATGAGACCACCTGTGTTTTGGGATGGTATCCATAAGAGCAAACTCAGTTTTTTCTGGAGTTTTTGTATTAACAATACCTATTCTATTTGCAACTCTAAAAACATGAGTGTCTACTGCTATGGCATCTTTATTAAATGCGTTACTTAATACTACATCTGCTGTCTTTCTACCCACGCCAGGAAGTTTTATTAATTCTTCTAAAGTATCTGGAACGCTACCATTATAATCTCTACATATCATTTCTGATGTGGCCTTAATTTTTTTACTTTTACTTTTATAAAGACCACATGTTTTTATTTCTTCCATTATTTTTTCTTCAGATAAATTCGCAAAATCCTCTGGCGTATTATACTTCTTAAAAAGTTCCCTAGTCACCATATTAACTCTAACATCAGTACACTGAGCAGATAATATAGTAGCTATTAATAATTCAAAAGCTGTAGTATGCTCTAATTCACAATGAGCATCTGGATAAATTTCCTCTAACTTGTCTAATATTTTATTTACATCTTTCATTTATTTTCCCCCTTATTTTATCTTTTACTTTTATTATCTATCAAATTAGTCAATCTATAACAAAGTAATAATTCTCAATTTTTTGATTTTTTGTATTAAAAAAGCAAAAACTTATTAAGTTCTTGCTTTTTATTATATCAATTCATTTATTCCTTTTTTGATTCTCTTGACTTATTATAAGTATCTAATTTATCTTTTACCAATTTTTTGATGTCTTCAAACATTTTATCTGTTAAAATCTCTACACTTTCTTCTATTTTGCTCACAGGATAAATTTTAAAACATCCATCTTTTATTGTTTTTTCCATTTCATCTGAAAGTATTAAATTGTCCATATTATCTTTTGGCAAAATCACACCATACATTTTATCTTTAAATCCTCTTTTTTTGCATACATTGTAAAATCCTTCAATTTTTTCTGTTATTCCACCAACAACTTGTATTTCTCCTTTTTGGTTTAAAGATCCTGTAATTGCTATATTTTGTTTTATTGGTATTTGACTTAAGGATGATAGTAGTGCACATAGTTCTGCTAAAGTAGCACTATCACCATCTATTCCTCCATAATTTTGTTCAAAGCAAATATATGCATTTACTGATAAAGGATATTCCTGTGCAAATTGCTCTGACAAATAACCTTGTAAAATAAGGACTCCTTTATTGTGTATTGCTCCACTCATTTTTACTTCTCTTTCTATATTTATTATGCCTCTATTTCCCATACTAGTAGTTACACTAATTCTTGACGGTCTTCCAAATGAATATTCTCCCATACCAAGAACTGATAATCCATTTATCACACCAACTCTACTACCTTCAGTATCAATCATTATGGTATTATCTTCAATAAATTCATCAATCTTGTTTTCTATTTTATTTAAACGCTTACGCTTTTCTAGTATAGCTATTTCTACATGTTTCTTATCCACAAATTCTTGATTTTCTAGTTTGGCAAAAATATCTGCTTCTGTTATTATCTCCAATAATTTGTTAAAATCTGTTGATAGTTTTTTCTTACTTCCTACTAATCTAGTACTATGTTTTATAACATCTTCCACAGCCTCATAAGTAAAATGATTCAATTTATTTTTTTCACATTGAAATGCTATAAATTTTGCCATTCCATATTCTGTAACATCATTTCTATTCATCTCATTATCAAAATCTACAAACATTTTAAAACATTTACTAAATTCACTATCATATCTATAAAGCACATCATAAATATAGTTACTTCCAATTAATATAATTTTTGCGTTTAATGGAATTTCCTCCGGTTCTATTGATACTTTTGTCTCCATAGGAATTTTTTGTGACTGTATAGCCTTTTTCAAAAGCTCCCATGATAGAGGGTAAGATAAAAGCTGTTGAGCGTACAAAACTAAATATCCTCCATTAGCTTTTTGCAAAGATCCAGCAAAAACTTTGGTAAAATCAGTTTTTATATTACCACTATTATAGTCATACTCAACCTTGCCAAATAAATTTGATGGACTTGGATTAGTTTCAACAATAACAGGTGCCTTTTCATTATTTTCATTGTCTACAAATAAATTCACTGCATATTTTAAAAAGCAATCTTTATTGTAATATTCTCTAAGTTCCTCATCATCTAAGTAAAACAGTTCCAAATTTTTCAATATATCTTCTCTAACTTTATTAATATAATCTATAATTTTTTCATAATCCTTATATTTTGCTTTTAACTCTTCAACGTGAGGATCCACAACTAATTTACCAACTTCATCTTCTATTTCAATCATTATAGTTTTTATGTTTTCCTCAATTTCTCTTATCTGATAAACTACTTTTATGGCCATATTTTCTAGTTCTTTTTTTATTTTAAAAAATTCTTCTGAAGATACTTCATCCTCAAAATTCTCATTTAAAGGTACAAATACCATGCCTACTTTACTACTTTTAAGCTTAAATCCTTTTTCTTCACCATAAGTTTTTATTTTTTTGATTAAATCTTCTTTTTGCATTTCATATTCTTCCAGTAATGTATTTTTGTTTACTTCATATTCTTCACTATCAAATGCATCTTTTATTTCTTCAAACAACTTATCTATCATTTCTTCTATATCATCTTTGAATATTTTTCCCTTTCCTCTTTCTAAACTTATTACAATAGGCTCTCTTGGATTATCGAAATTATATACATAACACCAATCTTTATGACTATTTTTATCTTTAGAATATTCCTCTAATATTTTCATGGTATAAGTGCTTTTTCCTGTTCCAGGGTCACCTGCTATATATATGTTATAAGCAGGGTTATCTATTTTCAAACCCAGTTCCATAGCTGTTACTGCTCTGTCTTGACCTAAAAAATCTTTTAAAGGTTCTATTTCTGACGTATTTTTAAATTTTTGCATATTCTTCCCCTTTCCATCCCCTATTTATATGAACTAAGATTATACTCTCTTATAAACTTAATTAATTATATGTATTAGTCTTCTTTAATTTGACTTAATAATTTTGAAAAAACAAAAAGCCTATGATTTATCACTTCATAGACTTTTCTTTTAATATATCCATATTTCTTTTTATAATATTTTTCCCTCTCCAACTAAAGGCCCTATTCTTGTATCTTCGTTTAAATTCTTTATTTGATATATTATTAATTTCTTCTTCATTTAAATTAGTTATTAAGTTAAGGGTAAATTCTTCAATATTACTTTTACATATATTTTTATTATGAGGACAAACTTGTTGACATATATCACACCCAAATATTGATTCATTCTTTTTAATTTTTTCTATTTCTTCTAGGGTAAGTTCTTCTTTCTTTTGAGTTATAAATGATACACAGTTTTTAGGATTCATTTTATAATTTCCCTCTAGGGCATTTCCCGGACAATATTTTACACATTTATTACACTTTATACATGTTTTATTTGTAGGCTTATCAGGTTCAAGGTCATAATTATTTACTATATATCCAATAAACACGTAAGAACCATATTTATCTGTAATAATATTATTATTAATTCCATAGTAACCAATGCCTGATAAATAAGCCAGATGTCTATCTACTAAAGGCCCATTATCAGCAAAAACCTTATAATCAAATGTTTCATCTATCTTTTTTATTTCCTCACATATATTATTAAGCCTCTCTTTTATTACCAAATGATAATCTAGTCCATAGCAATATTTTGATATATTTGATTTTTGGTTTTGTTCTATATAATAAGGAAATGCACATACTATAATTGACGACGCATCCTCCATAATTAATTTAGGATTTATTCTTTTTTCTATATCAGGTTCTTCCATACCTGTTACAAGATTTGCATTAACTTTTTCTTCTAAGGTTTTTCTTAATTCATAATATGGACCTATAGGTGCTACACCAACTACATCTAGTCCCTTATTATAAAAAAGGTTTTTAATTTCATCTTTATTCATAAAATATCCTTTCTTTAAATCCTCTTTAGTTTTATAATAAACTAATGATAAGGAAGTGATAATTTGATTAAACTAACAATCCCAGGAAGACCTATTAGTAAATCTAATTTTAAACTGCATAACGTTCATGGTCAAGCTTGGATGCCATCAAAAGGAAAATATTCTAAATATGTAGCTTATGAAAATATGATTGCTGGATACATAAACACACAGTATGATGGTGAAGTTATAGAAGAAGATTTAATAACTGTTATGAAATTATATTTCCCTAATAAGAGAATGGGGGATTTACATAACTATCCAAAAAGTATTTGTGATGGAATAGAAAAAAGTGGTATTATAAAAAATGACAAACAATTAAAGCCTGTTTTATTATTTGATTATATTGATAAAGAAAATCCAAGAGTTGAAATTGAACTTTATCCAGTTTCAAAGTATAATGTTACATACAACATTATTTCAAAATAATTTATTTTTATAACAAAATTATTAAAATTTAATATTATTTTATATTTTTTAAAAATAATTTTTTAAAAATATGAATATATGGAGGACTCTTAATATGCAAAATATATTGAATGATATAATTCTATCAAATAAAAAGTGTACAGCTAACGGAAAAGTTGCTAGTTATATCCCCGAATTAAAAAATGCAAATAGTGATGATTTGGGTATATGTGTAATAGATAAAGATAATAATATTTACTGCGCTGGTGATTATAGTAAAAAATTTACTATACAAAGTATATCAAAGCCTATAATTTTAGCTATGGCTTTAATGGATAATGAATGGAAACATGTTTTTTCTAAGGTAGGTATGGAACCAAGCGGAGACCCTTTTAACTCTATAATGAAGCTAGAAACTAACGATACTAAAAAGCCTTGCAATCCAATGATAAATGCTGGGGCAATAGTAACTACGTCTCTAATTAAAGGAAAAAATCTACAAGAAAAAGAAGAACGTATGTTATCATTTTTCAGAAAACTTGCTAAAAATGATTCTCTTGAAATAAATAAATCTGTTTATGAATCTGAGAAATTAACAGGTGATAGAAATAGAGCCATGGGTTATTTATTAAAAAATGATGGATTTATAGAAGGAGACGTGGAAGAAACACTTGATTTGTACTTTAAACAATGTTCTATAGAAATTGATGTAGTTGATTTAGCTAGAATCGGTTTACTATTCTCAAACTATGGTATTGATATAGAAACTGGCCAACGTGTAATAAGTGAAAGTATATCTAGAATGGTAAAAACATTTATGGTTACTTGCGGAATGTACGATGCTTCTGGAGAATTTGCTCTTAAAGTTGGTATACCTGCTAAATCTGGTGTAGGTGGAGGAATAATGGCATCTGTTCCAAGAAAAATGGGTATAGGCGTATTTGGTCCTGCATTGGATAAAAAAGGAAATAGTATTGGTGGATTAAACGTACTTGAAGATTTATCAAATAAATTAGAATTAAATATTTTCTAAAAGTAAAGCAGCTAAAACATCTAAGATGTTATTGCTGCTTTTTAATTTATTTATTTTCTAGTTTATCGCATACATTTTTAAGCATACTTCTAATGGGTAAATTATAAGGACATTTTTCTTCACAAATGCCACATTCTATACATTTACTAGCCTTAGCATCACCTAGTGATTCATATCTTTCTAACGCCCATTCTTTCAAATTATATCTAGTATAGTATCCTTCTAATAAAAAATTTTGCGGTATATTTATGTTTTCAGGACATGGAAGACAGTATTCGCATCTTCTGCAAAAATTACCATTTAAATTTTTTCTAATTTTTTCTATACTTAACTTGTCTTCATAAGTAATCATTTTATCACTTATTACCGAAACATTTTCCTTAACTTGCTCAATTGTATTCATACCCGGAATAGCCACATCAATATATTCTTTTGATAATATATATTTTATAGCCAAAGGACCATTATCAATAGCTCCTCCTGCTAAAGGTTTCATGGTAATAGTTCCTATTCCCTTTTCATAAGCCCTTTTAAAAACTTCATCTGCTTGATCTTCAACAATATTGTATGGAAATTGTATAGTTTCAAATTTGCCACCTTCAACAGCCTTTGATATAGTTTCTAAACTGTGACTAGTTATTCCTATATGCTTTATTTTCCCCTCATTTTTTGCTTCTAATAAAGCTCTATATGCTTTATCATCATTAAATATAGTATGGTATTCTTCTACTTTAAGGTTATGTATTTGGTATAAATCAATATAATCAGTTTTTAAATTTTTCAAACTTATATCTATGTCTCTTTTCATATCCTCATAATTTCTAGACATACTTTTAGTTGCGATATAAAACTTTTCTCTTCTACCTTCAATTGCATTTCCAATATACTCTTCGCTTACTGTATATCCCCTTGCTGTATCTATAAAATTAATACCTTGATTTACTAACTCTTCCACAACTTTATTCGTTTCCTCTTGGGTAATTCTCTGTATGGGTATTCCTCCAAATCCAACTTCTTTAATTATCATATTTGTATTTCCAAGACTTCTCAACACTTCAACCTCCTTTTTTATATATAATATATATTATATTATTTTCACATAACCTCTGGCCATTCTATACAAATTCATAAGTGTCATTTTTTTAACAAAAAAAAGTATCAATGTGTAATTGATACTTTTATAAGTTTCTTATTTATTTTGTAAAGGAATTGCAAACATCACTACATCATGTTTCTTTTCATTTTCTCTATTACTATTATCTCTTTTTGCAATTATTTCATTAACTTTAACTTTGAATGCACTTCTTAATTCACATATTTCATCTTCTGTTAATAATACATTGTCATATTCTAAAATGCTGTCCCCATTTAAAGCGCCTGCTTCAGCCGCATCATAGAAAGATTCTATAGTATCTTCAAAATCTGATATAGATACAAAGTTTGCATCTATTTCTTGCTCTAAAGTATAATCTATTATTTTTCTACTAATAACTATATTATTTGCAGTTGGATAATAATATTTTTCTACAATACCTGACTTAATTTTTTCTTCAACTAATTCTAAAATCCCCACATTATAAAGCGTTTTGATATGGTAGTTAATTTTTGCATGTGGCTCATCTAATATTTCTGATAACTGTTTTGCTGATAAAGGTTCTTTATCAAACGTTTTCAAAATATCTACCCTGCGAGGATGAGCAATTGCTTTTATACAATCTAAATCTCTCAATACTAATACATCTTTCATATATTCCACCCCTAAAACATTTTTATTTAATATAATCCCATTATATATTAAGCGTATATAATTGTCAAAAGCTTATACATATTTAAACTTATTTTTTTATTTTTTTTATATTTTTTCATTTCGTCTTTTATTTATGTATAAAATTACATACATTTTGTCATAATATCTCTTATTTTTTGTTATATTAATATATAAATTACTGATTAAATATAGCGTTTATATACACTATTTTTATTATATTATAATATTTTAAAATATATAGTTAATAAAATTTAACAAAAAAAACGAACTATAAAGTTCGTTTTAGTCTACAATTTTACTTCCACCTATAAATTCTCTAATTATTGATGTAGGTGGTAAGTCCGATATGTCTTTAAGCTCCACAAAGTATTGAAGGAATTTTAATATCCTATTTGCTTCACTAAAAGCTTCACTACTTGAGTCAATTTCTTCTAATAGTGGTTTGACATAAGCTTTTAAAATTGGCAATTCATATACACAAGACGAGTTAAAAATCACATCCGCTTCTTCTTGATAAGGAAATATATTTTGTTTTTCTCCTCTTCTTACAGAATTCCAAGTTAATATTGTTCTTGTAGCATTATGACCTCTAAATTGATTATCCCTTACAATACGTCTTATTAACCTTAGATCTGTAGTAGGTATTCTATTATGATCATCTAAATTTACCTGTGTTAATACGCTAAGATAAATTTTAAACTTTTCCTTGTCAGGTATTGATGATGTTAAAGTTGGATTTAAGCCATGAATACCTTCTAATATTATTGGTTGATTTTTTTCTATTTTAAGTTTCTTACCTTCTTCACTTATACCTTTTTTAAAGTTAAACTTTGGAATAGTTACTTCCTTTCCTTCTAATAAATCACTTAAGTCTTTATTAAATCTATCTAAATTTATTGCATATATAGATTCAAAATCATAATTTCCAAATTCATCTAATGGAGTTTTATCTCTATCTACGAAATAATCATCTAAAGATATTGAAATAGGCTGTAAATTATTCACTTTCAGATGTATTGATAACCTGTGAGCAAAACTAGTTTTTCCAGAAGATGATGGTGCTGCAATTAATATTATTCTTTTGTTTTCTTCTTTTATTATATCTGCAATTTGTCCTAGTTTTTTTTCTTGTAAAGCTTCAACTATTCTAATTAATTCTCCATATGTTCCATTTTCTATTATTTTATTTAAAGATAAAACTGTATCTACACCCATTAATTTAGACCAATTTTCCATTTCCAAATAAATATTTGATAGTTTTGGTTGAGGAATAAACTCTCTAACTTTGGATTTTTCACCTTCTCTAGGTCCAAGTAATATAAATCCATCTTCATACTTTAAAATATCAAATATTTTTAAGTAACCTGTTGATGGTAACATATGTCCATAGAAATGATCCACATGATTATTACATTTATAAATTTTTATATCATCATGTTCCTTATATTTTAATAATTCTGCTTTACTCTTCATATTACATTCATTGAAAAAATTAATTGCTTCCTTCTTAGTTACAATTGTTTTTTCAATTTTATAATCTGCATCTATAATTTCTTGCATTTTTAATTTAATAGCTTCTCTATCTTTTTCATTTAATATTCTATCTGTAATAACTTCACAGTACAAACCGTTTGACAAAGAGTGCTCTATACTTACTTCACAGTTTTCATATAATTCTTCGCAAGCCATTATAAACACAAGTGTCAAAGATCTAGAATATACTCTATTTCCATCACTATTATTAGTATCTAAAAATTTAATATTACAATCATCTGATACAAGTGTTGTTAATTCTTTTAATTTATTGTTTACAGATGCTAAAGTTATATAGCCAGCATAATTATCTTCAATTACACAAGCAATGTCTTCTAGTTTTATGCCTGTTGAAGTATCTTCAATTAAGAAAGCTTTTTTTTCACCTTCTATAGTTAAATTTAACTGCTTCATTTTAACTACCCCTTTACGATTATTCTTATCCTAATAAACCTATCTTATTAAAAGGATATAACCTAACAAAAACTTTACCCAATATGTCTGAATCATTAATAAAACCTACACTATCATATCTACTATCTAAGCTTATTTCTCTATTATCTCCCAATACAAATACAGAATTTTCTGGGACAACAGTATCTATATCACCTTGTGTAACTTCATCATGAATATAAGGTTCAACTAATTCTTCTCCATTTACATATACTTTAGAATTTTCTATCTTAACTTTATCTCCACTTACACCTATAACTCTTTTTACCAAATCCTTGCTACTTCCATCTTCTTGTTGTAAGTCAGATTCAAATACGATAATATCTCCACGTTTAGGCTCTTTAAATTTATAAGACATCCTATTTATAATTAAGTAATCTCCCTCTTCTAAAGTAGAGTACATAGAATCTCCTCTTACTAATGTTGGTTTTATAAATTGTGTTATGATAAATGCAAAAACTATTGCTAGTGCAAATACCTTTACCCACTCGAATATTTCTTTTTTTACTTTTCCACTCAAAATATCATCTCCTCAATAATATGTAATTATTTATAATGTGTTACACTTACAACAATTTAAGTATAGTTAATTCTAAGACCTTTTGGATAGTTATTTTTCAAAATTCCATTAGATTATTTTACCTATCTTAAGGGTATACCTTCTATATTTACTAAAATCCATCTTATACTCTTATCTATTTTCATTGTATTTACCCTTTAACAAAAGTAAATGTTTAATATACTAAAATTCCATCTTTGTTTAAGATTTCAAATCCGTCTCTTATTATGTCCCTTTGTATTGATTGGCATTCTAGTACTTTATCATAACTCCAATCATCACTTCTACTTAATCTTTTCTAAGCATTCCCTAACCAGGATAAAGACCATCAATTACTATTTTATCAAAATAACCTTTAAATTGTCTCCTTATTTAACTTCTGATTTTGAGGCACACTCATATCTTAGGTACCTTTGAAGTAATAAGTTTCACTTTCATGAAAAGTATTTTTCCCTGTTTTATTTATTTTTTATCTAAAAATTATTTTGGCAGATTAGTCAATTTTATTTCCCTTTCTACTTTTATTTTTCCTCTTATAAAATCTTATTTTTGAATATAGCACATACTTGTCTAACTTATCTAAATTAATTTTCCATAAGAATATTATATACACTATAAAGACTATAATAGCCCATCTATATCCTATCATCAAGATAAAATCGAAAACTCCATGAAGTAATATAGGAATAATTACAGCATAAATTAAATATTTATTTCTTCCATTATCCTCTTTTTTCCAAAATTTATACTTTGAAATATAGTACCCCATAGTAATTGCAAACATTATATGAGATGGTATAGATATCAAACCTCTAGTTACTCCCAATTGAAAAGATAGGTCTAGCCTTTCTCTCATTAAATATATAATATTTTCTATTGTAGCAAATCCTAGAGATAAAAAAATAGAGTAAATTATTCCATCTAATTTTTCATTAAAGTTTTTATCTTTCAGTAAAACAGGTATTAGTATTATAGACTTTAACCCTTCTTCTGTAAATGCTGCCACAAAAAAAGCTACGTATATATCTCCCACTATACCGGAGAATATATTCAATTTACTAAAATAGGACTCTAAAAATATAGCTAATATACTTACTAAAATTCCTAACATAAAATATTCCATTAATTTAAAAGGTGGTTCTTTTTCATATTTATCTTTCAAATAAATCCACCCTACAAAAAAACTTATTGGTAACACAGCTAATACTAATATGTAAATTTTCATATTTTAATATAACCTTTCTTTGCATATATATTAATATTTAGATATTTAAATTTAATACTTATTATCTCCATTAGTAAAAAATTTTAATATTTACTTTTTGACACTTTATTATTTAACAAAATAAAATATATTTCATAGAATAAACTAGAGTATTTACAGCCTAGTTAATTTAAAAGGGGTGATTATATGCAAGATGGTTTTTTGACTGTTAGCGTTATAAATTCTTCTACGAACAAGCCAATACAAGATGCCACTATAAATATATATGGTATGGACGATGAACAAAATAACACAGGTACTATATTCGAGAACTTAAAAACCGATGAGTCTGGTCAGGTGAGGGATTTAATCTTATCTGCACCTAATATTGAATATTCTCTTCAACCATCAAACGTGAAACCTTATAGCGAGTATATGGTAGAAGTTTTAGCAGATGGTTTTGAGACAGTTTTAATAAAAGGTACACAAATTTTACCTGTTGTAGAAGCGCTACAAAATGTTCCTGTAGGTTCTCCTCCAAGAAAAAGTCTGAAAAGACAAAATGAAATAATTTATGATATACCAGAACATACGCTTTGGGGTAATTTTCCACCTAAGATACCTGAAAGTAGCTTAAAACCACTTCCTCCTCCAACAGGTTTTGTTGTTTTAGATGAACCAGTAGTTCCAGAGTTTATTGTCGTTCATGATGGTTTGCCTGAGAATACTAGCGCAAAAAATTTTTGGGTACCTTTTAGAGATTATATTAAAAATGTTGCATCTTCAGAAATTTATTCCACATGGCCTTCTCAAACTATATATGCCAATGTAATAGCTATAATATCATTCACACTAAACAGAGTATTTACCGAATGGTATAGAAATAAAGGGTACCAATTTACCATAACTTCATCTACAGCTTATGATCACAAATATGTTCATAATAGAAATGTGTTTGATAATATAAGCGTAATTGTAGATGATATATTTAATACATTTATCAGAAGACCTCCTACAGCGAGACAGCCACTACTTGCACAATATTGTGATGGTAAAAAATCTCAATGTCCTGATCAAATGACACAGTGGGGAAGTAAGGATTTAGGTGACCAAGGTAAGAGTTACGAAGATATTTTAAGATATTTTTATGGTGACAATATAACTTTTGCACAAGCAAAGGTGGTCAGCGGCGTCCCTGTTTCATTCCCTGGTTTTACATTACAGTTAGGTTCTAATAATTCTTATGTTAAAACTATACAAAATCAATTAAATGCTATAGCCAACTCTTATCCAGCTATAGTAAAAGTCGTTGAAGATGGCGTATTTGGAGAACTAACAGAAAAAGCAGTAAAAAAATTCCAACAAGTATTTAACTTACCTCAAACAGGTGTTGTTGATTTTAAAACATGGTATGCCATTTCTAGAATATATGTAGCCACTACAAAAATAGCTTCTTTAAATCCTGTAATTTAGAAAATAAAAATACTATCAGAAAAATTCTGATAGTATTTTTATTTCACCAATTCTAAATACTCATCTTTTATTTTGTCTTTTATATGGTCTATAGTTATTGGGAATTCTGGTATTCCTGCCGCATAAGGTGCTATATCATATAAATCAAAATATATTACTATTTCATCATCTTTCAGATAAAATTTTTGATTTTCTTTTATTCCATAAAAATCATAAACCTTATCTAAGTCTTTTTCTTTTTTACCTAATTCTTTAATTTGTTTTTCTACTTCTTTGTCTATGATCTCTTTATAGTCTATGTCTTTTTTGAAAATATCCTTAAGAGTTAAGTTATTTCCATTTCTTAAATCAATATTATATGGAACATATTCATAGTATCCATGTGCCCCTCCACTGTATTTGTAATATTTAATAAGAATACTAATTGTATTTATTGTATTTTTTTTCACCTCATAAGATGCGTCCGCAACAAAATTACTTTCATCTAATTCAAAATCCTCTAAAAAACTTTGTGCTTCTTTGAGGGACTCTTCATAAAAACTCAAAATATCGTCTTTTATTTTTCCATTAACTTTATCGTCTACCTTTGAATTTCCACTATTTATAATAGGTATTTCAAGAGTACTTTTTAAGTATTTGTTTTGTTTTTTTAATACTTCACTGTTAACAGAAATTAAAAAAAAAATTATTACATGCTTCTATTTTATTTTTAAACACATCATAAGGTATTTTAAACTCATATTGAGTATCATCTTGGCTTTGTTTATATGGATTAAAATAAATATTAATATATCTATCTTCTATATAATAATTTGTATTTTTATCAATATTCAAATTTCCATATAGAGGATGCTTTTCATTTATTATTTTTTGAATATTTTCAGTTATTACTATACTATAATCCTCATTTCCTTTTAAAAACTCATCTAAATACACTCTTTCTCCTGTTTTTAAGTTGAATACATAACTATCTTTTTCTAACTTATAATCTTTTTCTCCCCAAGTTGTATTTTTTTCTATAATTAGATTTATTATGTTTTCATCTTCAAATACAACACTATAAGTAATATTTATAGCTTTCTTCTCTCCATATGTGTTCATTTTGTTTATTTGTCTTTGAACATTAATATACTCTTTTATATTTTTTTTGATATAAGAATTTATGCTTTTTTCTACATCTTTATTGTCATAATGTATGCTGGGTACTTTAAATTTAATAACTAAGTTTTCATCATTAATTTGCGACTTTTCATCTGTAACTTTTACGACCTTTAATCCCTCTTGAATGTTATTTTGTATTTTTGTCATCATAGATGCGAAATCAACACTTCGTACTAATGATAATAGCATTAATCCTAAAGTTAAAAATACAATTGGTTTTATAAAATTTTTTAAGTCCTTCATTAAAGTTCCTCCTAAATATAATTCCTTATTATATTTAGGAATTTTATAAATTTTATCCATTTATTTTACAAAAAAATACTTATAGGCATTAGCCTATAAGTATTTTCCTTTACTCTCTGAATAATTTATATTGAGATTCTTCCACTTTTGAATCAATTTTTTTAGTATATATTATGTCTATTATAAATAGAACTATTGATAAGTATACATTTATACCAAATATTAAACCAAAACCTCCATAGATATAAAGCTTTATAAAGAAATCTCCAGCAAAAGATTTAAATAGCTCATGAATTTCTTTAGGATGCATTTTATCTACTTCTTCTAAAGTTATGCTTTGAAGATCTAAGCTTCTTAACATTGGTATTATATTTTTTTCTATTGTACTGAATCCTGCATCTATAATGTTATTTGTTACATAAAGTTTAAATTCTTCTGTAATGAAGTTTAATTTATCATCTAACAATAGATCTATAATAGATTCAACAACTACTCTATTTTTATGATTAAAATCTTTATTTTCTAGAATTAAATTTAAGTTGTAATTAATATCACTTTCTAAAATTTCTTTATCTATCAAAGAATTTAATTTACTGTTTCTTATTGATGAAATGTAAATACTTCTACATATTTGTAATATATGATAATTTGCAACTTCACTACTATTAATTTTATCTAAAATATTATCTACAACATATGTTACATCATCCTTATTTAATTCCCATGATATTTCCACCAAATTAATGGAATAAAAATGTTTAAGAACTTTTTCTTCTAACAATTCTCTTAGGAATTCATTAGCTGCCTCTTTATTACCATTTAAATTTTCAATAATATTCTTTGATATTATATTAATTAATTCTTTATATTTATCATAAGTTTGTTGTAAGTTATTTAATTCAACTATTTCACTTATTTTTTTAGCTTTTATTTCACAAATATTATTTATAACTAAATCTGACCCACTATGCATATTATTTTTAAAATCTTCATTTTGTTTCAGTGAAAAAACTAATCTGTCAAGTAATAAACTTGTGTTAATTTCTGTAGATTTTAATCCTAAATCTTTAACTTTACTTGAATATATCTCTTTTTCCAAATAGTTATTTAGAATTATACACAATTGATCTTTGTCATCTAATATTAATTTTTCTATTTTATTATTTATTACTATATTAACAACATCTTTGACAAGTCCATCACCATCAGCAAAATCATATGCCATCTTAACAAAGAAGTTAAGATTTTTTCTTACAATTTTCACTACCATTGATGATATCAATTCGTCATTATCTTTTATATAACTTATTAATTTTTTACTAGCTACATCTGTAATATTATATATATTGTTATCTAGTTTTTCTTTAATTTTGCCACCTAATAGCTTATCAAATCTCTTTTCTTCTTGAAATTCTGTTCCTAAGTAATTTTGTAAATAGCTATTTAATTGATCTTTTAAATTTAAAAGTGTAATATTTATAAACTTATCTGTTTTAACACTATTTTGTATACTTAAAAGAGATTTTTCGCTTATTATATCTTTTATTGATTTGTCCATTATATAATTATAAGTTTTTTCATTTCTGAAGATTATATTTTTCACTATATCTTCAACATATGAATTTTCCATATTTTTATTTATATAATCATTAATTTGTTTTTCTATTTTATTATTAACAGTTGTAATCAATTCTTCTGGCAGCACGTCTTGCAAAGATTTATTTGTTTTTAATTTTTCTTCTAAATATCCTATTATTTTATCTTCTCTTTGACTTATGATCTCTATTAAATCATTTGCTTTGTTATTTACAAAATCTATGGATACAAATCTACCACATTCTATATCTAAAAGTCTGTTTCCTATACTGCTACATATTCTATTATTATTTTTCTTTACTAATTTTAAAATAGTCCCATATGTTTTTTTAGCTAAACTATGTTTTTTGTTTCTAACAAAGTCTACAATAACCATATAATTGCTGTCTTTTATATTAGATATAATATGATTCTTAAAATTATTCTTTTGTAACTCAAATGAATTTACTACTCTATTTCCGCTCAGTAATTCATTATCAATAAAATATGCCATACCTGATGCAAAACTATTTTTATGAGAAGGTATATATCCTATAGAGAACACTTTAAATAAAGGTATTTTAGAAACAAATTTATTTTTTTCATAAGGACAGAATATCATCCAAAGAGCTATAACATTTGTCATAATACCTACTACACCCATAAGAAAACATGCCATTAATGTATTAGTAACATTATTATAAAAACCATAAGATCCATTAATATTAGTCATAGTAATACCAAATATTAATCCCACAATAGTTCCTAGAAATGCACCAAACATTGATAGTGGTTTTAATTGTTTACCCATAAAACTTTGAGCTATATTGCATATTTCTTCTTCATCCAATTTGATAAGATTATCATAAATAAGTTTTTTTACCCTTCCATCTACTATAGTTGGTAAATTATTTTCTATATTTCCATATAGTTTATTACTTATTTCTTTAGGTAAATCTTCTTTGCTATTTATTTTATTAAGTAAGTCTTTAACTTCATAAGATTTATATTTATTAACTTCTTTTTTAGTAAAATCTATAGTATTTTCAGTTATTGATTTTATTATTTTTTCCTCATTCTCACTTAATAGATCTTGTATTTCTATATTTTTAATGTAATCACTTATTTCATTATTGATAATTTTTTTATAATTAGTGTTGTTCTTATTTAAAATATTAACTATTTTATTAGGTAATAGAGATGAAAATTCATCAACCTTATCTTTATTAACTAAATTTTTTATTTTGCTATTTAGCAAAGACTCTATTTTATCATGAACCAAATTAAATATAGCTTTATCTAAATAAGAAATTATTTTAGCTTTATTGTTTATTATTAAATCATAAAGTTTCGGCTTAATATTTTTATTAAATAATTTATTTAAATCTTGGTCTATTAACTTATTTAAAGTTTTTGAGGTTTGTCTTTTTAAAAAAATCTTAGATAATTCTTTTCCTTCAGTATCCCATTTATCTAAAACAATATTTATTACCTTTTCTTCATTAATCAAATTATTTTCTTCTAATAAAACTACTAAATCTTTGATTTTTGTTTCTTCTAAAAACTTAATTATTTTTGAATACAACTTATAAGAATCTTCTTCACTTATTCTATATTCTTCTAAAAAGTTCACAATTTTATCTACTATTTGGTTTTTAGAAGAAAAATCCAAAAGCATAGAATCCTTAACTTTTGAAACCATTGATTTTCTTAAATCATCATCAATATTATCTATACTTTCTAATATGGATTCATCTATCATGTTTTCTATTTTAGTTTTATTCTTACTTATCCATGATGATAAATAAGGTATAGCTTTTTTAATTAAATCTGCTACATATTCACTAGAAATTCTTCCAAAATGAATTGGCAATATCTCAAAAACTGTTAAATCTATATCTTTTGCCGAAGCAAATACTTCTTTAACTATATCTTCTAATTTGATCTTACCATCTTCAGATTTTATTAGTTCATCTAGTTTTTCATATATTATTAAACTTAGTTTATTAAATTCTTCTTCACTTAAAATATCATCTATAGTTTTAGTTCCTATAGTTTTTTGAAGATTTTTTAATAAGCTTTTTATATCTATTAAGGATAAAGATTTGTCTATCAGTGATTTTGTTTCTTTATTATTATCTAATAGCTCATCAATAGAGTTCATTATTTCACAGCTAATTATTCTGGTTACTTTTCCTCCACTGTCCTTACTTATTAACTGACTTAAATATACTTCACCTTGCTCTTCATATAAATCACTTAATAAATGCTTTAATTCATCATTAGATTCAATATTAGTAACAATTTCTTTATACGCTTTATCAACTATATGAGATATTTGTTTTTCACTTAATAATTTCTCTAATTTTATATTTTCCCCAATATTAGTTATTAATTGAGGTAATACTCCTTTTAAACTATCTCTTAAAAACTTTTCTCCATTTATTAATGTTTCACTCCAACCAGGTATTTCTTCTATTTTTTTGTTTTCAAAAACCTCATATAAAGATTCTTTTAAAAAATCTTCACCCACATTTTCCATGGCAAGTTTGAAATTTTCTCCTAGAACCTTTTCTCTTAGGGTTTCTGAATTTATTATATCTCTTTCTACTAAATCACTTATTTCTTCGATAAATTTTTCTTTATTTTTCTTTACTGCTCCACCAATCTTTAGTGGTGTATATTCTTTAAAGATCATATTAACAGCATATTTATTTGTAATATAACCTGCTACACCACTAGAAAAAGCCTGTAGCAATAAAAACAATCCATTTTCTAATGTAACCATACTTACCACCCATCTGTCTTTTTATTTTTTATACTATTTGACATAATTATCTTTTAGCATTTGTAGTATACCTTGAACTTTCTTATCTTTCACAAAATAAGTTATATTAAGACCATCTTTATTGCTATCTAACAATTCATGTGCTTTTAATATAGATAAATGCTGAGATAGTCCTGATTGAGTTATATTGCCTAACTTTTTATTTAATTCTCCTACTGTCATTGGTTTTTCTATTAAGTAATATAAAATCAGTAATCTATTTTCATTAGCTAGCACTTTTAATTGTCTTGCTAATCTTTTTGTTTTTTCTTCCACTATTAGGCTTCCTCTCTACTTATGTATGTATATTATAGTATTCCCATTATTAAATTTAAGTATATTAGTAATAACTAATATACTTAAATTTAATGATTATGTCAATATTTTACATATTATTGTAATTTATTACAATAAAAAAACTATAAGGTTCACTCTTATAGTTTTTTTATTTTTGCTAAATTTATAATTTAAAGTATTCTTTTATTGCATGTACGACGCCATCATCATCGTTTGATTTAGCTCTATAGTTACATATTTCTTTTAGTTTTTCATGAGCATTATCCATTGCATAACTATATTTGCAACTTTGCATCATTTCATAGTCATTTAAATAATCACCAAAAGCCATTGTTTCATCATAAGAAATATTATAGTTTTCTTGAAGAATTTTTATAGCTTCACCTTTATTTACTCCTGGATTCATTAAGTCTACCCAGTTGTGCCCTGATAAACAAACCATTAAATTCTTATTATATTTTTCTAGCAATTTAAATGCATTATTTTCTGCATCAACTTCGTCAAAAACAGCTAATTTACATATTTTATCCTTATCTAACACATCCATTAAATCTTCTACTATTTCAAGTTTTGCGTAGTACATTCTTGCATTTTCTAAAAATAGTTCATTATCATTTTCCACATATGCAGATTCAACACCACACAAAATAGGATACATGCCTTCCCCTTGTCTCACATCCCTCAAAGCTTTTTTAACTTCTTGGGTGTTGATTTCATCTACATAAATAGATTGTCCATTGTCATATACAATAGATCCATTATCACTAATATAAACAAGGTCTTCTTTTATACCTTCAAAGTTTTCAAGTAAATTAAAATATTGTCTCCCACTAGCAATAGCAAATTTAATCTCTTTTTCTTTTAATTTTTTTACTAAATCAAATAAATATGGTGATAAGTTTTTATTACTATCTAGTAATGTACCATCCATGTCTGCTGCAATTAATTTTACTGTCATATTCTATTCTCCCTCTAATATTTTTTATGTTATTATATCATTAAATTTTTTGTATCTCTCTTAATCTAATATTTTTATAAATCAATTAATCAAATATAAACATTAATTCATAATATTTATCATATATTTCCTTATTAAAACACACAAAGTATACCTTCTCAAGTTCTTGAAATGAATATTTATTTAACATATCCCTAATTGCCTTACATGCTACAATACATGCTTTTTCATATGGATATCCGTAAACTCCTGTACTTATAGCCGGAAACGCTACTGTTTTACAATTATTTTTTATAGCTTCTTCTATGGAATTTATATAGCAAGAATATAAGAGTTTATCTTCATTTATATTTCCTCCTTGCCATATTGGTCCAACAGTATGAATGACTTTTTTACATGGAAGGTTATAGGCTTTTGTTATTTTTACTTCTCCTGTTTTGCAACCATTCAATGTTCTACATTCATCTAAAAGTTTTGGCCCTGCTGCTCTATGAATAGCTCCGTCAACTCCCCCACCACCAAGAAGAGAATTGTTAGCAGCATTAACTATTGCATCAACTTTTAACTTTGTAATATCTTCATTTATAACTTCTACTCTTTCTCTTAATTTTTCTTTTCTAAAATCAATACTATTTATTAATTTATATACTTCATCTTTTCCCCTTAGCATCTCAAACCATTTCTTTGGAATACTTTCAAAACCATATAAAACCCCTGCTATTCCCCCTGTTACTGCGGCTGTTGTGTCCGTATCATTTCCAAGAGCTATGGCCTTTTTTATAGCCTCTTCATAAGAATTACTTTCCCTAATAACCTTAAAACTACTCTTTAAACAGTCTATTACATATCCTGTGCCACATTCTTTTACTGCATCTTCTGGCAAAATATCATTTATCAGCCCTCGTAAATAATCTTTCTTATGTTCATATATTTGTTTTAATTTTTTTATGCTTATTTCATAGGCACTATCAAAGTCATTTCCTTTTAAAATATATCTTATTATAAGAGAATATAATGCACAACATATTTGATTATTAACATGTCCATGCGTGATTAATGATTGGGTATGAGCGTCCTCTACCAGATCTTCATCACTACCATCATGTAATAAAGGAATACCTAACACTCTCATCAATGACCCGTTTCCTTGGCCTTTTTCTATAGCAAGTCCACTTTCATAAGGTGATGTTCCTGAACTATATTTCATCAACGATTGCATTGTTTGTCCACCTACATCAAATACATTATTGTCTACAGCTAAATGTCCCCAAGTCCACCAATCAACCAATTTATCCCCTAGATTTTTAATATCCAATTTATTACATTCTAAAAAACTTTCTACTACACATAAAAATTGTGCTCCATCATCAGAATAAGTTCCAAATGGTACATCTTTGTAAGTTTTCTCAAATCCCTTTGGTGTCATCATATCTATTTGGTCAAAATGTGGAATTTGGTTAGGTGGATAAAATTCATAAGACACTCCCGTTGCATCTCCTATTAGCAATCCCCATAATCCGCCTAAAACCTTGTCTTTGGAATAATATAATTTATACACTTTAGCTCCTCCTATTACATAAGTTTTATCCTATATATAGATATATGGTAACAGAAACTAATTCATTTATGTTTGAATTTTAATAAAATAAAAAAGGAATGTAAAAACATTCCTTTTTTATTTTAATTTATATACACTCGCTTAATACTTCTAAACTACATGGTTTTCTATGCGGGTTAAATCTATTGTTGAATTCTTCATATTTTTCATCGTATACAAAATCAGTCCCTAACTTATTAATCTCTTTTAACAGATTAATCTCGTCCTTTACAATTGGGCCTGGTAAATCTTTTACTGATAAATAAAAATCTCTCATTTTGTTTTTGTATTCTTCAAAATCATACATGTAGAAAATTATCGGCCTGCTTAAATTTGCATAATCGAAAAATACACTTGAATAATCTGTTATTAGCATATCACTGACAATGTATAATTCATTTATATCATCATGATTAGATGCATTTATTATAAACCCATTATATTTTTCAAAGTTAAAGGCATTACTAATAAAATAATGAGCTCTAAACAAAATTACATATTCATCTTCTAGTTCTTTCTGTAAAATATCAAAATTCAAACCTAAGTCATAGGTATATCCAATCCCTGGCTCATGCTGATTTTCCCTCCAAGTAGGAGCATAAAGTATAACTTTTTTATTTCTTGGAATGTTCAGATTTTCTTTTATTCTCTCACAATCCTCTTCTGTAAATTCATAAAGAAAATCATTTCTTGGATATCCTTTTTCTATAAAAATATTATCTTTACCTATATCTTTTAAACCAAATGCTGACGTTATTTTCTCATTGAAAAAGTTTGATGGTGATACTAAGTAGCTATATCTTTGTGCATCAACTTTATAATTGTGATGTAAATCCTTAGTAGATATTTTAGTACCTGTATAGTTTTCGATATCTAATCCTAATTTTTTTAGTGGCGTTCCATGCCAACATTGGATATATATTTGATCAGGATGCTTTTTAATTTCATTAGGTATTCTTGAATTAGTCACCCAATACTTCGCTGTAGAGTAATATTTATAATATTGTTTACTCTTATATTTAACAACAACTGTATTATCATTTTTTAATAAATCTTCATGTTCTTTAGGCTTTTTAAATGCCCAAACTTTTATGAAGTCTTTATATTCGTCATCCTCCAACATTGCCTTATAAAGTGATTTTGGGCTACAACTATATTGTCTTCCCATATATGCTTCAAACACTATTAATTTGTCATTAATAATTTCTTTATTGTAAAATTTTTTTAAGTAATTTCTTTTTTTATCCCAAGCAGTTAAATTTACAGCTAGTTGCTTAGTAATTGGTGTTATACTTAAAATTTTTATAATTATTTTTTTTAATTTTTTTTTCAATTTCTTTTTCATTTCTATATCTCCTATTTTACCACTTGAAGATCTTTTTTTATTTGAGTGGTTGATATTTCAGGAGTTCTAGGTAAATATACCACCTCACAGTACTCACTTAAAAAGTCAAATTTACCTTTCCAGTCATCTCCCATTACAAATGTATCAATTTTAAATTCCTTAACATCATTTATTTTTTGATCCCAGCTATTTTCTGGTATGACTAAATCTACATAACGTATTGCCTCTAGTAATCTTTTTCTTTCTTCATAACTAAAATAACATTTTTTATTTTTTTGATCCCAATTAAACTCATCACTTGATAAAACAACTACTAAATAGTCACCTAGTGCTTTTGCTCTTTCTAATAAATTTACATGACCATAATGTAATAAATCAAATGTTCCATAAGTAATAACCTTTTTCATCGTCAAATCCCCCAGTTATTTATATATTTTTCTACTCTTCATTAAATTTAAATTATTTTATCTTTCTTTAGAAAATCAATTAATCTCTCAGTATTTTTATTATCACTAAATTCAACTATTCTTTTATAGTTTGAAATATGCTTTTCACATTGATTATTAATATAATTTCTTTCAAATACATTTTTTAAATCTTCTGGATTATAACAAATATCTCCAAAGCAATTTTCTTCGTTTATCATCAATTCAGTATCGCTGCCATAACAATTCATACAGTAATCTTTTTCCTCCCAATAAAAAATAACATTACTCCCTCTATAAAATGCATCATATGCAATAGATGAATAATCTGTAATCAATACCTTTGTACATTTAAGTAAATCATCATATTTACTTTCAAAGTTCATATATTTCAAAATGTAATCATCTATATCATTCATAGATTCTGCAATTAGTGGGTGAGGCAATACTATCACGTTGTCTCTATAGGATTTAGGAATTGAATCTAGTATTCTTCTAATCATTTTATAATATTGGGTTTCAGTAAAGTTCAACCTAGCTTGATTATATTCCCAAGGTCTCCATGTTGGCATGATAATAATTTTATCAGCATTTTTGTTCCATTTATTCCTATCAAACTTAGGCAAACCACAAACATAAATATCTTCCTCACTATAATTTGCACACTCTGTAAAGTGCTTTCCTTCAGTTTCAGAAGATACTACTACTCTTTTTAAGCCCTTAGTTTTTTTCTTATGAAAAAATTTTCTAGAACTTGAATTCAAAGATACCATGTACATAACGCCATGCTGGAGAAAAACATAATTTAATTTTAAATCATTTAACTTATTGTTAATTAATCTATTTGTAGTACGTACTTCACATACATGAGCCATAGATTCTGAAGATATAAATGTATTACAACAGAACATATATAAATAATGTTTTAATGAATACTTCGATATAATATTTTTTTTATATTTAGAATCTATCGTATCTAAATAAGTACAATTTTCATTTAAAATAAAGTATACATTGTTATATCCCAAATCTATTAATTTCTCATACAAAACAGAGGCACTTTCTTCATATCTAGATGCATGTTTTTCAAATAATAATATTGGATTTACATGCTTGATTATCTTTGATATTAGCCATGCTAATGAAATTTTAATTTTTTCAAAATAATTATCTGTAACATTAGCATTTCTAACCGTTAAATATAAGGAATTCCCTCCTGTTTTTCTAAAATACATAGCTAAATCTTTATTCTTCAATACCTTTACAGGAGCGCTTATATTTTCAGTTTTTTTAATTTTTATTAATTTTTCAAAACCGTATCCGTCTTTGTCTTCATATGCCAATAATATCTTGTTATGCAATTCTAGGTTTATACAATCATTCATCGGTATTGAAAAATGATATAAATTTATCCTTCTATTATTTTTAATATTTATACCTTTTTTAAATAGCATATTTAATGGATACACCTTATCCTGAATCTTTACAACAAGTTCTTTTCTATTTAAGTCAAAAGGTGCTTTTATTACACAAAGGGATATTATATTAAGATTATTCTTTGAATTATAAAAGAATGATTTATGATTCTTAATATTTACAAATCTGTTATAAACAGTTTGTTTATTAAGACTTAACTTTTCTTCTTTTAATAATTCTTCTATTTTTATCTCTTTAATATAATGAAAATTTTCATTTTCAAATCGCTTAATTGCTTTAGTTTTAGGACTCCTATACTGAAAACCTTCAATCATATCCGGGAAAAAATAAGCTGTTTTTATGCTATTATACAATCCAAATACATAAGCTAACTTTTTTCGTCTAAGGGACATTTGAATTATTTCATCCAATTGTATATCACAGAATATATTTTTCTTTTCCAACTCTAGCGCGCTTTTATTCTGTTCAAATATTTCTCCTTCTACTTCACTCCAAAATACATTAAAGCAACTAGATTTTACTAAACTTATAAAATTTACATTTTGGGGAAGTTCTTGAATAAAATTACATTTATTTTTATTTAACCCATCTTCAAATGATAAAATTATGTTTTTATCACCATTATTTATACTTTCTATTAATTCTAAAGTCTTTATGTTAATAATTTTATTTTTTAAATTACCACCATGAATCAATATGTTTTTCTTATTATTTCTAGGCGGATTTTCTATTTTTAAATCTGTTTGATTATTGTAAATTAACAAATCCAATATTTTTTCAGTCACATTATCTTGTAGATAATTATTGTATTTAAGATTAAACTCTTTTATTCGGTTATAATCTTTATGATTAATTTCATTTATAAGATCACTTATATTCTTAACTTTAGGAAACGGTAAGTCTGATAAAGGCAAATACATTCCCTTTTCTTCTAAATATTCATCTTCATCATATACAAATAGAACTATTTTCTTTTGTGTTATTGCATAGTCAAAAAATACACTAGAGTAATCAGTTATTAAAGTATCACAGCAATTAAGAAAATCATAAGTTTCATACTCTGAAGGAAATTGTTTAACTTTATTAAATTTTGAAAAATCTATTGAGTTAGTGACTAAAAAATGCATATTTACATACAATATTTGGTTTTTTTTCAGGTTTTTATCAATATCTTGTAAATATTCAATAATAGTTTCAGTTTGTTTTTTAGAGTTTGCTTTCCTGCCACTTCCCCTCCAAGTAGGCATATAAGCTATCAATTCTTTATCTTCCAACTTCATTTCTTTCTTTATTTTCATGCTCATACTTTCATTTAAGAAGGCTTCATTTCTTGGATAGTTACATAATAAAACTTTATTATGACAAATGTTTTCAAGCATATAGTCATTCATAAAAACATCTCTAGTAAACTCATTTGGAAAAAGAATATAGTCAGCACTTAGAAAGTTTTTTTGAATATTTCCTATAGATACTGAGTTCTTTAAGTCGCTCCTCCCCAAATACTTCAAAGGTGTTCCATGCCATGTATTCAAATACACTTGTTCTTTTTTCTTTATAAAATAAATAGGAAAAGAATTATCAGTTATTAAATATTTGGATGTTGCTAATGACTTAATATACTCATCTGAATTCCTTATTACAAAATTTATTTCATTAAACCCATAAAATTCAAATCTTTTTTTCGCCTCATTAATATTACTTCCAGTAACTACAAAATCTATATTTAAATCTTTCCATTTATTATTGGTCGCAATTTCTCTAACAAAAGCAAACATATTCCCATTTAGATTTTTTCCTTGTCCTGGTTCTAACAATATTTTTTTATTATCTATTTTACAATCTTCATATATTTCTAAATATTTTGTTCTACAATCTTTTTTGCAAAATAAAATTGACTTTACTTTATCTAACATAATCTCCTCGCATATTACTTATTTTTTTAATATTGGTGCAAATATTTTGTGAACATACATTATTCACTTCGTTAAAATATTTATTAATTCTTTGTCTATCATTTTCAAATTCATCTACGCCATTAAAAATCATCCTTGTATACATAAAAAAATCTTTCATATCTCTAGGCTTGTAACCAGGAGTTACTTTATCATATTCAAAGTTAAATCCCCTTTTACTCAAGTATTCATCTTTATCATAAGGAAAAAATAAAAGTGGCTTGTTTAGCAATAAAAAATCAATATATATACTTGAATAATCTGTGATTAACAGATCAAAAACATTTAAAAGTTCCATAATATCTTCTACTAAATTCTCATTTAAAAGTAAAATTCTTTTGCAAAGATATTTTTCTACACTCGTACTTTCGGATAAATGAGTACGAATAAAAATTATTGTTTTACTTTCTTCTAGGAATCTTTCTAGTTCGTTTTTATTATAATCTTCAAATGGAAATATTCTTGTTTCTTCGTCGTCTCTGTATGTTGGAGCATACAAGACTAATTTTTCATATTCTGGTAAATTTATAAACAACTCACATATTTTATCCTTACTAACACTATTAAATAAACAGTCATTCCTAGGTTGCCCCCAAACTTTTATTATTTCATCTCCTACATTGAAACTCTCCTTCATTATAGGAATCAAATTTTCAGAAGTTGTTAATACATAAGAATAATTCTGTGAAAATATCTTATTAAAATAATGCTTTTTTAGTTTGCTTACCTTATTTTCCATTAAGGCAATTTTTTTTAAAGGTATTCCATGCCATAAATTTATTATTAGCCTTTTTTTATTTAATTTTAAACCATATAGAGGAAGTCCTGCAGATGTAAACCATACCCCTCCTGATAATACTTTTTTTATACCTGACTTTGTTTTACTATCAATAAAAAAATCTTCACCATATTCACTTTTTAATTTTTCTCTTAATACATCATCATTTATTACAAAATATGGTTGAATATCTTTTTCATTATTTAAAACATACTCAAAAAGATACTTAGAGTTATAATTGTATCTCTCATTATCCGTTGAAGAAAATATCCAAATATGTTTATCAGGCTTTATATTGTAGATGCTTTTGTATATCAAAGTTTTAAATAAATTTATTACTTTCTTCATTTTACATTTTCCTCTATATTTTTTCTTTTATCTTTATTGTAAACCATTTTTTGCCATTTAAAAATATTATACCACTTTTTTTACTACTTTGTAGTACTTCATAATAAACATAAAAAAGTTCTACTAATTTTACAATCAGTAGAACTTTTATGTCTATTCTATTTATCAAATCTATCCACTTTAAATAATTTCATATTATCGTCTATTTCACCTTTATAAAATTTACTTAGTATCATTCCTCCCAGTATAGCAAATAATATCCCATTTGCACCATATCCTAAACAATACCATAAGTTTTTGTGATTTGGATCTTCTCCGAAAAAACCTAAATTGTCTTGAGAAGATATAAATCCACCACAATACTCATACTCACTTTCTATGGAGTTTATTTTAGGAAACATGTTTTTTATTCTATTAAGAAGGATTTCATACTTTTCTTTTGCTACCTTTTCATTAAGTATGTTATTATAAAAATCTATATCTTCTCCACCTGCAATAATTCTGTTATCTTCAGTGGTTCTAAAATAATTATAAGGATCACAATTATCTCTTATCAAAACTTTATTAAACCATCCATCAAACCTATCCACTGGTTTTGTTACTATATTATATGTTACTGTTTTATGACCAAAATTTCGCTTTGTAAATCGTTCAGTATTATAACCTGTTGCTATTATAACTTTTTTACCTTTTACTTTATATCCATAGCTAGTTATAACTTCTACGCTATTTTCTAAATATTTTATATCAATTACTTCTGTATTCTCATATACCTTTAATCCCATATTACAACTTACATCTAGTAATTCGTGAGTATACTCATATGGATCTAATTGAGCTCCTCCATTTACTCCGTATACACCACCTTTTAGATTTATACTAAATGGGTTATCTTCTTTTGAAATATATTTAACATCTATACCTGCTTTTTTTCTTATTTCATATTCTTCTTTCATTTCTTTTATTTCTTCATCTTTAGATGTGTATAAAAGAGTATCTTTTCTTTGATATTTGCATTTATTACCATATTTTTTTATAAATTCATCAATTTCATCTAAGGCTTTTAAACCTAATTTATATGACATTATTACATTATCTAATGTTGTGTATTCTTCTAGTTGTCTGGCGTTGCTATCTAACTCATATTGTAATAGTGATGTTGTTATACTTGTACTACAATGAGCCACTCTTTCTTTCTCTAAAATTACAGCTGGGATATTAGCTTTTGAAAAATAGTAACCTACTATACTTCCTGTCACTCCTCCACCTACAATAATAACCTCTGTATCTAAATCTTCTGTAAGATACTCATATTGCTTTTTTATTTTACTATTTTTAGTAAACATAGGCGTTCCATGTACATTTTCTAAAGGCATTTTTATTCCTCCTTTTCATTGCATTTATTACACTGCTGTTTGTTTGGATTATACCTAAATTTTTCTGGCATATGTAACAAATCATCTAAATCACAAAAAAAATTTTTAGTTAATTGGGAATCTAAACTTTCTTTCACAGGTGCTTCAAAATATGGAATATTAATATTATTTTCTTTTAACATCTCATCTAATATGGATGTCATTACACCATAAACTCCAAAACTAACTTTTGTTTTTTTATCTTCTATAATAGATTCAGTTTTATATTTATTAGTTTTGTGTTTTCCCCAGTTAACACTACAATTAGGACTTCCTTGTATACCTATATAACAAAGGGGTGTATTGTTGTTATTTTTTAGCTCACACACCATGTCAACATAACTCTCTAATTCTTTTCTACAGTGTTTTTTGAAAAATACATTATCATATTGTTGTCTTCCCTGAGGATTTCTCCAATATCCCATAGCTGTAAACTCTGGACAAGGCAACTGTATTATAGCTATATTCTTACTTAAAAAATAATCACTTATCATTCTAGCTACATTAAATCTTCTGCCCAATATATGAACCCTTGTAGCTGGATTTAATAAACAATGGGAAACAAGTACAAAATACCTTTTTTTAGGCATAAAATTTTACTCCTTATTGTTAAAAGTATATTGCTTATTTTTTGCTAAATAATATTTATTATTCAGTCATATATAAATAACAAATTCTATAAATAAAAAAAGAGAGATTAAATTATATTATCTAATCTCTCTTTTTTAAACATACATATTTTTTATATAATTAAACTTAATAAATTATAAGTTTAATTATTATTTATTAATCATTAGCATTTAACCATTCAGTTAAAACTTCCACATATCTTTCGTGCTCTTCCACAAAAGGCATATGTCTTGAATATTGGAATAACTCCCATTTACTGTTAGGAATTTTGTCATACATAGTTTTTGCAATGTATGGTGAGCATAAATCTATTGCTCCACTAGTTATTAAACAAGGTTCTTCTATTTCATGTAATCTATCTGTAAATTCATATCCAGCTAGTGTTCCTGATGGAGAGAACTCATTATGTCCCCATCCTACAACATAAGCTTCAGTTCCTGATTTTTTAGGTCTTCTTAAGCATTCTGGATCATTTTCAGTTACTTCACCTGCGCAATACATTTTCATAAATTTATCTAATGCATCACCATATTCTTTACTAGAGTAATCTCCAGTACTTACTGCATCAAGTAAAGCTTTTTGATCAGCTTCGTCCATGTATGATATTCTTCTCTTTTGCTCTGTTTCCCAAAGACTTGCAGATGGAAGAGTAGATGAAAGAATATATGACTTAATTCCTTTTGGTTTATATTCAAGAGCGTACCAGATAGCCTGCATTCCACCCCAAGATTGTCCTAATAAATGAATTTCATTAAGTCCTAAGTGTTCTCTTAACGCCATAAGCTCTTCTATCCAAGTATCAGCATTGAATAATTCTGGATGACCTTCAACAAATGAATTACCACAACCTATTTGATCATACATTATTACTTGTCTACCAGTTTCAGCTATTTGGTCTAATACTTCAAAATAGTTGTGTGTAGAACCTGGTCCTCCATGAAGTAGCACTAATGGTGCCTTACCTTCAGTTGCTTCTCCTACTACACGATAATAAGTTTTAAAGCCTTTGAAAGGCATGTATCCTTCAGTTATTTTCATGTTTAATTCCCCCCCATTTGTCATTAGAAACAAGAATTAGTTCCTAAGTAATACTGTTAAAAGTTCAGCAGTCACATTTAGTATAACATGAAAGTAAAAGGTTTTCACTAATATGTGGTTATGAAAATTTTATGTATCCATATAATTTTATTTTTATTTCTTTATTCTATAAAAAGAACTAAGCATTACCTTGCTTAGTTCTCTTTTTTTATTATTTTTTTAATTTTACTACAGTTTCACAGTGAGGTGTATTTGGGAACATATCCATACACTTAACTTTCTCAACCTTATATCCGTAAGATTCGAATCCTTTTATATCTAAAACTAAAGTCTTAGGATTGCACGAAATATAAACTATCTCATTAGCACCAAATCCAGAGATATCTCTTATAGCATCTTTGTGAACTCCTGGTCTAGGTGGATCAACTATTATTAAGTCTGGCTTTTCAGATAAATTCTTTACAACTTTAGCCACATCTCCAGCTATAAATTCACAGTTATTAAGCCCATTTAATTTCGTATTTTCGTTAGCTGCAACAACAGCTTCTTCTATTATTTCTATACCATAAACTTGTTTAGCAGCACTTGCCATAACTTGTCCTATAGTTCCAGTTCCACTGTATAAGTCGAATAATACTTTTCCTTCATGATCTCCCACAAATTCTCTAGCTATACTGTATAATTTTTCAGCACCTTTAGTATTTGTTTGGAAGAATGAGAATGGAGATATTTTAAATCTAAGTCCTAAAACTACTTCTTCTATATAGTTTCTTCCATGTAAAACTCTTAACTCATCACAATTAACTGCATCAGCAAGTCCATCATTTATAGTGTGTAATATACTTACTACCTCTGCTTTTGTACCAAGATTTAATATCATATCTTTGTACTCAGTCATGTCAAAATCTACTTGAGTAGTAGTAACAATATTAACCATTAATTCATTTGTGTTAACACCTTTTCTAACTACTAAGTTTCTTAAATAACCTTGGTGAGAATTTATTCTATAATAAGGAAGATTCTTTTCTCCAAAGTACTCAACTGTAGAAGTTAATACTTTTATAAAATCTTCATCTACTAATCTACAATCATTAACAGTTATAATATCTAAATGTCTTCCTTTTTTGTGCATTCCTAAAGTAAGTGGTCCACCTTTTAATTCATCTCCAAAAGTATACTCCATTTTATTTCTGTATAATCTTTCAACTGGACTTCCTTCTATTCCTAAAAATTCAAATCCTTCTATTCCTTGTTCTTCAAATAACTTCAGAACTTGTTCACTTTTTATTTCTAATTGTTTTTCGTAAGGTACTGATAACATGGAACACCCTCCACATGCGCCAAAATGATTGCATACTGGTGAAGTTTCCATTGGTGAGTTTTCAATTACTTCAAGTAATTTTACTTCAGCTTTTTCACTCCTTGCTTTTTTAACAACAGCCTTTACTTTTTGGCCAGTAATTCCGCCCTTCATTTTTACTTTTCTTTTTCCTATTAAAGTTGAAGACTCTCCTCCAAATTCCATAGAACCTACTTCAAATTCAATTATGTCTTTTCTTTTCACTATAATTTCCTCCGCTATTTTATCTTTCTTCTATTAATTTAACTTCTTCTTCAGTTAATTCTCTATATTCACCTAGACTTAATGTTTCATCTAGTTTTAATTTGCCCATAGACAGTCTTTTCAAGTATACTACTTTTTTGTCCACACTCTCAAACATTCTTTTTACTTGGTGAAATTTACCTTCGTGTATAGTAAGTTCTATTTCAGATGTTTCTGCACTTTCTAAAATTTTAAGCTGAGAAGGCATAGTTTCATACCCATCATCTAAAGTTACACCTTCTTCAAAAGCCTTCACATCTTTTTCTGTTACTACACCATCAATTTTTGCATAATAAGTCTTTGGTACATGCTTTTTAGGTGATAATACTCTATGAGCCAATTTACCATCATTAGTTAAAACCAAAAGTCCCTCTGTATCCTTGTCTAATCTTCCAACAGGAAAAGGTTCAAATGCCAGATAAGACGATTCTATTAAATCTAAAACTATTGGATCTCTTTTATCAAAAGTTGCTGATAAATATCCATCTGGTTTGTTCATCATTATATAAACAAATTCTCTATATTTTACTACTTCATTATTAAATTCTATTTTATCAGTATCAGTATCAACTTGTGTCCCCGGATTTGATATTACTTTATCATTTACCTTAACTAAACCCTTTTTACAATAAACTTTTATTTCTGCTCTACTTCCATATCCTACGTTAGAAAGAATTTTATCTATTCTTAATTTTTTCGCCACTTTGCTTACCTCCTTAAGAAGTATTTTTATTTAAATAATTTATTTTCATATTAAAATAGCATAATCACTATTATATATTATAATTTAAGTTTTTGCTTGTTATAATTTGGTCTATACTCTTTTTTGTTTTAGTTATATAATATAAATGATGGGTAGGTTTTATAAATTTTAAACTTAATTAAAATTTGGAGGTTTAAATATGTTAGTTTCTGCAAGAGAAATGCTAGTTAAAGCAAGAGAAGGAAAATACGCAGTAGGTCAATTCAATATAAATAACTTAGAATGGACAAAAGCAATATTATTAACTGCACAAGAAAACAATTCACCAGTTATTTTAGGAGTATCTGAAGGTGCTGGAAAATACATGGGTGGATACGATACAATAGTTGGAATGGTAAATGGTTTAATAAAAGGATTAAACATAACAGTTCCAGTTGCTCTACACTTAGATCATGGTTCTTATGAAGGAGCTAAACAAACTATAGAAGCAGGATTCTCTTCTGTAATGTTCGATGGTTCTCATTATCCATTTGAAGAAAACGTAGCTAAGACTAAAGAAATAGTTGAAATAGCTCATTCAAAAGGTATATCTGTAGAAGCTGAAGTAGGTTCTATAGGTGGGGAAGAAGACGGTGTTGTTGGAGCTGGTGAAGTTGCTGATCCACAAGAATGCAAAGCTATATCTGAATTAGGAATAGATTTCCTTGCTGCTGGTATAGGAAATATCCATGGTAAATATCCTGAAAACTGGACTGGATTAAACTTCGAAGTTTTAGGGAAAATAAACCAAGCTACAGGTTCTATGCCTTTAGTATTACACGGTGGAAGTGGAATACCAGAAGAAATGATAAAAGAAGCTATATCTTTAGGTGTTGCTAAAATAAATGTTAATACTGAGTGTCAAGTTGTATTTGCTGAAGCTACTCGTAAATACATAGAAGAAGGAAAAGATTTACAAGGTAAAGGATTTGATCCTCGTAAATTATTAGCTCCAGGCGTTGATGCAATAAAAGCATGCGTTAAAGAAAAAATGGAACTATTCGGTTCTGTAAACCAAGCATAATTTTAATAGTTTAATTTAAAATTCCTCAAAGATAGATGTGATTTTTATTACATCTATCTTTTTTAATCTCAACTACTTTAAGTAGGAGCCTTTCTTACATCCATTGACCATATAATTTTAAAAATTTTTAAATTAAGGAATAATCAATTTATTAACATTATATACATATATATATAACTACTTACTTTCATTATTTGAGTTCTTTTGTCAGTTTTTATTTATTAAATTCTATATTTTTATATATTTCATTACTTATTTTTGTAATTTTCGACACTTATTTTAATTTAAACCGCTTTCATTTGTAATGTTTTAAATATATTAAGTTGTTTTGTTTGTTATTTATTTAACATCATTATTCAATTAATTTATTCATTTATCATAAAAATAAATAATTTATTACTTTAGATAATCTGTTATTATTATATTCATTTTATTTTTTCAGAATATTTAAATTATTCTTTAATATTTAATTTATTTATCATAGTCCACTTAATTTTTTAATTTAATAATTAATTTTTTAAGAATTTTCCTTATTTATTTAAAAAAAACTCTAAATTTCTTGATTTTTTTATAATTATTCTATATTTGAATTATAATTTTTTATTAGCTTTTTAACATATTCTTATACTATAATATAAAGTAGAATTACAAATTTTTCTATATTAGTATTTTTCATATATTTTTATAGAAAATTTTAAATGTTAAATTTTTAACTCTATAAATTTTTAGTTAGCTAATTTTATAAATTCATCCTCTTAAAATTTATAGAATGTATTTTAAGTTTTTGCTGTTAATTATTTACTATGACTAACTTCAAAATGAAAAGGGGGAATTTGCATGTGCAATTTTGTTTCGCAAAACAAAAAATTATTTGATGAATTAGATAGCTTAATCGCTGCTCTTCCTAAGGCTGATGAGAGTGCATTAATATATGTACTTAAAGAAGCTCAAGGTATATTTGGCTATCTACCAAAAGAGGTTCAACTTTATATAGCAGGAAAATTAGATCTTTCTCCTGCCAAAGTGTATGGCGTTGTTAGCTTCTATTCTTATTTCTCTACTACTCCAGTTGGAGAACACAAAATTAATGTATGCTTAGGAACTGCTTGTTTCGTTAAAGGAGCAAATGCTGTTCTTGAAGAATTCGAAAAACAATTGGGAATTAAATCTGGAGAAACTACGCCTGATCTTAAATTCACTATTGAGTGTTTAAGATGTGTAGGCGCTTGTGGACTTGCTCCTGTTGTTGTTGTTGATGGTAGAGTATATAGCCGAGTTACACCTGATGATGTTACAGGTATAATAAATGACTATAAAGAAGTAGAAATGAGCTGTTAGGGGGGATAATACATGAAAAGAATTAATTCTTATGCTGAGTTAAAAGCTGCTGTTGAAGGGTACAAACCTCTTCTTAATTTAAGAAAGAAAGACGGCGTTGATGGTGTTCCTGCAAAAAGAGAAATATTAGTTTGTGGTGATACTGGATGTGCTTCTTCCGGTAGTATAAAGGTTTTAGAAGCTTTACAAGATGAAATAAAAAAAGCTGGTCTTGAAGATGTGGCTAAAGTTGAATTAACTGGATGTTTTGGATTCTGCGCTGTTGGTCCTATAGTAAAAGTTTATCCTGATAACGTTTTCTATGTACATCTTTCTCCAGAAGATGCTAAGGAAATTGTCGAAAGTCATATAAAAAATAATGTAGTTGTTGAAAGATTATTATTTGAAGAGCCTTCATTAGATAACTTAAGAGTTAATAATGAAAAAGATATGTCTTTCTATAAAAAACAAGAAAAAATAGCTTTAAGAAATCTTGGTGTTATACACCCAGAACGTCTTGAAGAATATTTAGCTAACGATGGATATTTAGGTCTTGGAAAAGCTTTAAATGAAATGACTCCTGAACAAGTTGTTGCTGAAATGAAAGCTTCAGGACTTAGAGGTAGAGGTGGAGCTGGATTCCCTACGGGAGTAAAATGGGAAGCATCTGCTAAAAACCCTCCTGTTAACGGTAAAAAATTTGTTGTATGTAATGCTGATGAAGGTGACCCAGGTGCCTTTATGGATAGATCTTTATTAGAAGGTGATCCTCATAATGTATTGGAAGCTATGGCAATCTGTGGATATGCTATTGGTTCTGATATAGGATATATATACATAAGAGCTGAGTACCCTCGTGTTATAGAAAGACTAAAAATAGCTATAGCTGCAGCTGAAGAGGCTGGTCTATTAGGTGAAAACATAATGGGTAGCGGATTTAACTTTAAACTTGAATTAAAATATGGTGCTGGTGCTTTCGTTTGCGGTGAAGGTACTGCTTTAATGCACTCTATAGAAGGTAAACGTGGTGAGCCTAGAATGAAGACTTTCTCTTCTTCTAAACACGGTTTATGGAATGCTCCTACTTGCTTAAATAACGTTGAAACATTCGGTAATGTTCCAGTTATAATAACTAAAGGTTCTGATTGGTTTACTTCTTATGGTACAGAAGATTCTAAAGGTACTAAAGTTTTTGCATTAGGTGGAAAAGTAAACAATGTTGGACTTGTTGAAGTTCCTATGGGTACTACACTTAGAGAGATCGTTTATGAGATAGGTGGCGGTATTTTACATGATAAAGAATTTAAAGCTGTTCAAACTGGTGGACCATCTGGTGGATGTATTTCTACTAAAGATTTAGATACTCCTATAGATTATAAGTCTTTAGCTTCTATAGGCTCTATGATGGGTTCTGGTGGTATGCTTGTTCTTGATGAAACTGACTGTATGGTTGAAATAGCTAGATTCTTCTTAGATTTTTCTGTTGAGGAATCTTGTGGTAAATGTACTCCTTGTCGTATAGGTACAAAGAGATTATATGAATTATTAAATAAAATCTGCGAAGGTAAAGGATGCGAGCAAGACTTAGTTGATCTAAAAGATTTAGCATTAACTGTAAAAAACACTGCTTTATGTGGTCTAGGAAAATGCGCTCCTAACCCTGTATTAAGTACTATGGATTGTTTCTATGATGAATATTTAGCTCACGTTAGAGATCATAAATGTCCAGCAGGAAAATGTAGTTCTATGTTAGACTTTGTAATTACTGATGATTGTATTGGTTGTGGTCTATGTTCTAAAAACTGTCCAGTTGATGCAATAAGTGGTGAAAAGAAAGAAAAACATATTATAGATACTTCTGTATGTATTAAATGTGGTACTTGTATAGAAAAATGTAAGAAGGGTGCAATTGTTAAAAGATAATTACGCTAAGGAGGGGTTTATTAATGAGTTTAGTTAATTTAACTATAAATGGCAAAGCTGTTTCAGTTCCTTCTGATACAAAAATATTAGAAGCTGCAAAACAAGTAAATGTTAAAATACCAAGCCTATGTCATTTACATATGGATGATATAAAATTTGATAACCATTGTGCATCTTGTCGTGTATGTATGGTTAGTGCTGGAAGAGGATTAGTTCCTGCTTGTGGTACATTAGTTAAAGAAGGTATGGTTGTAAATACTAATTCACCAGAAGCATTAAAATATAGAAAAAATGTTGTTGAATTAATGTTATCAGACCATCCAAAAGATTGTTTATCTTGTATTAAGAGCGGAAATTGCGAATTACAAGATATTGCTGCAGATCTAGGAATAAGAAATGTAAGATTCTCTGATGGAGATCAATCTTATGTTCCTGTTGATACTTCTACTAAATCTATAGTTAAAGATCATGCAAAATGTATACTATGTAGAAGATGTGAAACTATGTGTAATGAAGTTCAAACAGTTGGTGTATTATCTGGTATCAACCGTGGATTTGGTACAGAAGTTTCTACTTTCTACGGTGTTGATTTAGTTGATACTAACTGTACTTTCTGTGGACAATGTATAAGCGTATGTCCAACAGGTGCTTTAATAGAAAAAGATAATACTGCTGAAGCTTGGACTGCTTTAGGACAAAAAGAAAAACCAGTTATGGTTCAAACTGCTCCAGCTGTAAGAGTTGGTTTAGGTGAAGAATTTGGATTAGATCCAGGTTCTATATCTACTGGTAAAATGGTTGCTGCATTAAAAGCTTTAGGATTTGATTATGTATTTGATACTAACTTCGCAGCTGACTTAACTATAATGGAAGAAGCTAATGAGTTTGTAAATAGATTTGTTAAAGGTGAAAAACTTCCTATATTAACTAGCTGTTGTCCAGCTTGGGTTAACTTTATGGAGCATGAATTCCCAGATTTATTAGGATACTTATCTACTTGTAAATCTCCACAAAGCATGTTCTCTCCAATAGCTAGACACTATTTCGCTGAAAAAGCTTTAGGTAAAAAACCTGATGAAGTTATTGTTATGTCTATAATGCCTTGTGTTGCTAAGAAATACGAAGTTTCAAGAGAAGAATTAGGTCAAGATGGATATTTGGATACTGATTTATCATTAACTACTAGAGAATTAGCTAGAATGATAAAAGAAGCTGGTATAGATTTAGCTAACTTAGAAGAAGCTGAATTTGATAGTCCACTTGGATACTCTACAGGAGCTGCTGATATATTTGGTGCTACTGGTGGTGTTCTTGAAGCTGCACTTAGAACTGCATATCATGATATAACTAAAGAAGAAGCTCCATCTCTAGACTTTACAGTTGTTAGAGGTATGGATGGTATAAAAGAAGCGTCTTTAGAAATAGCTGGTCATACAGTAAATGTAGCTGCTGCAAGTAGTTTAGGAAATGCAAGAAAATTAATGGATGAATTAAGAGCTGGAACTTGCAAGTATCATGTAATAGAAATCATGGCTTGCCCTGGTGGATGTGTTGCTGGTGCTGGCCAACCTTATCATGGTGGAGACTATGATAAAGTTAAAGCAAGAGCTAAAGCTTTATATGAAATAGATGCTAATAAACCACAACGTCTTTCTCATGCTAACCCAGACATCATCAAATTATATGATGATTTCCTAGGTGAAAGAGGCGGACACAAATCTCATGAACTACTTCATACTGAATACTATGATAAAAGTAATGTATTTGCTGACGCTGAATGCTAACAACTAATAATTTACCTATTAATTAAAAATTAAAAGAAGTTATGATATTTTTAAAATATCATAACTTCTTTTTAATTTATTTATCAATTACTTGAGATAATTTTTGTGTAAATTCTTGAGCTGCATCAATACCCATTCCCTTTTGTCTAAAATTCATAGCTGCAACTTCAATTATCATAGAAGTATTTCTTCCTGGTTTAACAGGTATTACTAGTTTTTCAACTTGTCTTCCTAGTATTTCTTCATATTCTCTGTCTAAACCTAATCTATCATAATACTTTTGTTGATTCCAATTCTCCAGTTCAATTACTATATCAATAGCTTTTTGATTTTTTATGGCTCCAACACCATATAAACTCTTTACATCTATTATGCCAATTCCTCTAATTTCCATATAGTGTTTTAATATTTCAGGTGCTTGTCCTACTAATCTACTATCATCAACTTTTCTGATTTCAACAGCATCATCAGCTACAAGTCTATGACCTTTTTGTATCAATTCTAAAGCAGTTTCTGATTTACCTATACTACTCTCACCTTTTATCAACACACCTATACCATATACATCTACTAAAACCCCATGCATAGTAACATGAGGAGCCAGCTTATTATCTAAATAATTGGATAGTCTATTAATAAATCTTGTAGTATTGCATTTACTACTTAAAACAACTCTGTTATATTTTTTGGCACTTGCTATTATGTCTTCATCTATATTTAAGTCCCTTGTGACTATTAATACAGGTATTTCATAAGAGAAAAACTTATCTAGTCTTTTTTCTCTTTCTTCTTTTTTTATATTTTGAAAATAAGTATATTCTGTTCTTCCTATTATTTGAATTCTCTCATATGGAAAATACTCAAAATATCCAGCTAGTGGTAGACCTGTTCTATTTACATCTTCTGACTCCACGTAGTATTCTTTACCTTTTGGCATATATACTACTTCCAAATTTAAATCCTCAACTAATTGAGATATAGATACTATGTCTTTTACTGTTTCTATCAATTATTTACTCTCCCTTTCTAAAATAATCATAAATATTTTCAGCTACACTTTTATTTAATCCTTCTACCTTGGATAATTCCTCCACAGATGCGTTTTTTATATCTTCAATACTTTTAAAATGAGATAATAAAGCTTTTTTTCTTTTTTCTCCCACACCAGGAATATGGTCCAAAGAAGATTTTGTTAATGATTTATTTCTCAAGCTTCTGTGATAACTTATGGCATAGTTATGCACTTCTTCTTGTATACTTGCAACGAATCTATATAAATTTGATGTTTTATCAAGTTCAATTTCCTTTGATGCACATATTAATCCTTTTGTTCTATGTTTATCATCTTTATACATTCCCCATAAAGGAATATCTATTCCATATTTGTCAAAAACTTTTTTTACAGCACTAACTTGACCTTTTCCACCATCTAGTAATATTAAATCAGGAAAATCCCCTTTTTGCAATCGTCTATCTAAAATTTCTGCCATAGAGTCATAGTCATTGGGACCTTCTACAGTTTTTATTTTGTATCTTCTATATTCTTTTTTATCTTTAAGTCCATTTGTAAAAACAACCATAACACCTATGGAATCTACACCTTGTATGTTAGATATATCATAGGATTCTATTCTTCTTGGTGGTTCTTCCAAACCTAGTACTTCCGCCAGCTCTATTAAAGCCCCTTCGCTTTTTTCATATTTTCTTTTATTTAAATTAGAGAATTTTTCTAAATATTCCATGGCATTTTTCTTAACCATTGATATCAAACTTTTTTTATCTCCTTTTTGCGGAACTCTTATAAATACTTTTTGACCTTTAATATTTGATAACCACTCTTCAAGAACTACCTGATCTTCTATTTCGCATTCAATAATAATTTCCTTTGGAATATATTCTGCTTTCATATAGAATTGTTTTACAAAAGAACTAAGTATAGACTCCTTACTAGAATCTTTTGTTCCTTCTAATATGAAGTGCTCTCTTCCAACAATTTTCCCATGTCTAATGAAGAATGATTGCACACAAGCTTCTTCATCATTATAAGCCATAGCAATAATATCTTGATTAACATCATCTGTAGATACATCAATTTTTTGTTTTTGCATCATATCTTGAAGGTTTATTATTTTATCTCTGTATAGAGCCGCTTCTTCAAAATTAAATTCCATAGAACATTTATTCATTTTTTCTTTTAAAATTTCTATTAAAGTTTCTTCTTTTCCAGATAAAAATAATAATATTTCTTCTATCATTTTGTTATATTCTTCTTTTGAAACATTTCCAGTACAAGGCCCCACACATCTTTTTATATGAAGATTTAAACAAGGTCTCATATTACTTTTTATAGCCCTTTCAATATCTACATTGCAAGTTCTTATGGGATAAATATTTCTTATAACATCTAAAGTATCATTGACTGCTTCCACATTTGTATATGGTCCAAAATATTTTGCCTTATCTCTAAGTACTCTTCTAACTTTTAATACTCTTGGGAAATCCTCATTCACTGTTACTTTTATATAAGGATAAGTTTTGTCATCTCTTAGCAACACATTATACTTTGGTCTATATTTTTTAATTAAATTACATTCTAAAATTAAAGCTTCTAGCTCTGAATCAGTGATTATATATTCAAAAGATTTGATATTTTTAACCATTGATTTTACTTTCGAAGAATGATTTTTTGATGATTGAAAATATTGTCTTACTCTATTTTTTAATGAGATAGCTTTTCCCACATAGATTATTTTGTTATTTTCATCCTTCATTAAATATACTCCAGGCTCAGCTGGTAGTTTTTTTAATTGCTCTTGTATATCAAACACTTTTTCCTCCAAAAATTCGCTTCCCTTATATCGCTAACTAGTTACCTTCGCTACCGCTTTGAGCCACTGCATGAGTGACTCACTTCAGGTAACTACGTTGCTCAAAGATCACTCCTATAATAAAACTTCTAATCTTTATATATAAAAATTAGAAGTTTTTCTTTAGTCTTTTAAAATATTCAAATTCAATACTTATTCAAAATACTTTTTTAGGAATTGTCCTGTATATGAACCTTTTACTTTAGATACTTCTTTAGGAGTTCCAGTGGCTATTATTTTTCCACCTTTGTCTCCTCCTTCTGGCCCTAGGTCTATAATATAGTCACTAGTTTTTATAACATCTAAATTATGTTCTATAACAACTATAGTATTTCCTGTATCAGCTAACTTTTGTAAAACATGAACTAACTTATCAACATCTGCCATATGAAGTCCTGTTGTAGGTTCATCAAGAATATATAAAGTCTTTCCTGTTGGTCTTTTACTTAATTCTGTCGCGAGTTTAATTCTTTGTGCTTCTCCTCCTGATAACTGAGTTGAAGGTTGGCCAAGTTTAATATAAGAAAGTCCTACATCCATTAGTGTTTCCAGCTTTCTTTTTATTGATGGTATGTTTTCAAAGAACTTTACTGCTTCTTCCACATTCATGTCTAAAATATCCGCTATACTCTTGTCTTTATATTTAACTTGTAAAGTTTCTCTATTGTATCTCTCCCCTTTACATATTTCGCAAGGGACATAAACATCAGGCAAGAAATGCATTTCTATTTTAATTATACCATCACCTTTACAAGCTTCACATCTGCCACCTTTAACATTAAAACTAAATCTTCCTTTTTTGTATCCTCTAGCTTTAGCTTCATTAGTTGTAGCAAATAAGTCTCTTATTTGATCAAATACACCTGTGTAGGTTGCAGGATTTGATCTAGGAGTTCTTCCTATTGGGCTTTGATCTATATTTATTACTTTATCTATATTTTCAATACCTTGGATTTCTTTATGTTTTCCAGGTCTTTGTCTTAATCTATTAACTTTACTTGCTACACCCTTGTACAAAATAGAGTTAATTAATGAACTTTTACCTGATCCTGATACACCAGTTATACATACAAATTTCCCAAGAGGTATCTTTGCATTAATGTTTTTTAAGTTATTTTCTGTGGCACCTTTAATTTCTATAAAGTTCCCATTACCTTCTCTTATGCTATCAGGTATTTCTATTACTTTTTTACCACTTAAATATAATCCCGTCATGGAATTAGGATTTTCTAATATTTCATCTAAAGTACCCTGAGCTACTATTTCTCCACCATGAATACCTGCACCTGGCCCTATATCTACTACATGGTCAGCTTCCCTCATAGTGTCTTCATCATGTTCAACTACAATTAATGTATTTCCAAGATCAGTTAAATGTCTCAAAGTTCCTATTAATTTTTCATTGTCTCTTTGATGAAGACCTATACTTGGCTCGTCTAGTACATATAAAACTCCCACTAAAGCAGAACCTATTTGAGTAGCAAGCCTAATTCTTTGCGCTTCTCCCCCTGATAAAGTTCCAGCTTTTCTTGATAAAGTTAAATATTCAAGTCCAACATCTTTTAAGAAAGATGCTCTTTCATTTATTTCCTTTAAAATTTCATGGGCTATAAACTTATTTTTTTCACTTAGCTCTAAGTTTTGAACAAAATTTAGTAATTCTTTTACAGATAAATCTGTAACTTCCATTATATTTTTTCCACCTATTAAAACAGATAGTACTTCTTTTTTAAGCCTATTACCTTTACATTTTGGACAAGGTCTTTCAGCCATATATTCTTCTATTTTATCTCTTGAATATTCTGAGTTAGTTTCTCTATATCTTCTTTCAAGGTTTACTATTACACCTTCAAAAGGAGCTTTATATTCTCTTCTTCCACCAAATTTTGAATCAAATATAAATTGAACCATTACATTATTTTCACCGTAAAGTAATTCTTGAACAAAATCTTCTGGTAAGTCCTTAAATGGTGTATCTAAAGATACATTAAAATGCTCTGCTAAACTTTGCACCATTTTACTATAATATGTATCATCACTTGTACTTACACTTCCCCAAGCTGCTATAGCTCCTTGTTTAATACTTAATTCCTTGTTTGGTATAATAAGATCTGGGTCAACTTCCCTACTTTCTCCTAGACCTTTGCATACATCACAGGCACCAAATGGAGCATTGAATGAAAACATTCTTGGTGATAATTCTTCGATTCCTATTCCATGTTCTGGGCAAGCAAATTTAGTAGAAAATAATATTTCTTCTCCGTCTATTATTTGCGCTATAACAAGCCCATCAGACAATTTTACAGCCGTTTCTATGGAATCAGCAAGCCTTCCTTCTATTCCATCTTTTACAACTATTCTATCTACAACAACCTCTATATTGTGTTTTTTATTTTTTTCTAAGTTAATCTCATCGCTTACTTCCTGATTTTCTCCATTAACTCTTATTCTTACGAAACCATCTTTAGCAATACTCTCTATAAGTTTTTTGTGTGTTCCTTTTTGACCTCTTACTACGGGAGATAAAATTTGAATCTTAGTTCTTTCAGGTAATTCAATTACTTTATCTACTATTTCTTGTATGGTCATTTGAGATATTGGTTCACCACATGTAGGGCAATATACATCCCCAACTCTTGCAAATAAAAGCCTTAAGTAATCATAAATTTCTGTTACAGTACCCACTGTAGAACGAGGATTTTTTGATGTTGTTTTTTGATCTATAGATATTGCTGGTGATAAACCTTCTATATATTCCACATTTGGTTTTTCCATTTGACCTAAAAACTGTCTAGCATAAGCTGATAAACTTTCCACATATCTTCTTTGACCTTCTGCATAAATAGTATCAAAAGCTAAAGAAGATTTTCCAGAACCCGATAGCCCTGTGAAAACTATAAACTTATTTCTAGGAAGTTCTATACTGACATTTTTAAGGTTATGTTCTTTTGCGCCTTTTATAATGATTTTATCTTCCATTAATTCTTTATCCTTTCTTCCAACTCTTTTATCTTATCTCTTAGCTGAGCTGCTCTTTCAAATTGTAAGTTTTGTGCAGCTTCCATCATTTCTTTTTGTAGCGTTTCTATATTATTTTGAACTTCATATTCATCTTCACTCTCAGCAATTCCAAATACAACTTCTTCATCAGCTGGTTTAAGTGTTTCTATACTATCCCTAACTTCTTTAACAATAGTTTTAGGAGTTATTCCGTTTTCTTCGTTATATTGAGACTGTATTTCTCTTCTTCTCTTAGTTTCTTCAATAGTTGCTGCCATAGAACGTGTAATCTTATCAGCATACATTATAACTCTACCTTCCGAGTTTCTAGCCGCACGTCCTACTGTCTGTATTAATGAAGTTTCAGACCTTAAGAAACCTTCTTTATCAGCATCTAATATGGCAACTAAAGAAACCTCAGGTATATCCAAACCTTCTCTAAGTAAGTTTATACCTACTAATACATCAAATTTGCCCAGCCTTAAGTCTCTAATTATTTCAGTTCTTTCCAGTGTATCTATATCTGAATGTAAATATTTAACCCTTATTCCTATCTCTTTTAAATAGTTAGTTAAATCTTCACTCATTTTCTTAGTTAAAGTTGTAATTAATACTCTTTCTTTCCTTTCGACAACCTCATTTATTTCACCAACTAAATTATCTATTTGATTTTCAATTGGCCTTACTTCTATAACTGGGTCCAGTAAACCTGTTGGTCTTATTATTTGCTGTGCCACAGTTGTAGAATGCTCTATTTCATAAGCCCCTGGTGTTGCAGAAACAAACAGTACTTGATTTATATTTTCTTCAAATTCAGAGAAATTTAAAGGTCTATTGTCATAAGCAGAAGGTAATCTAAATCCATTTTCTATCAATGATTGTTTCCTTGAGCGGTCTCCTGCATACATACCTCTAACTTGAGGAATAGTAACGTGAGATTCATCTATTATTAATAAAAAATCATCTGGGAAGAAACTCATTAATGTATAAGGTTTTTCACCTTCTTCTCTTCCTGTTATATGTCTTGAATAGTTTTCTATTCCCTGACAAGTACCTATTTCATTAAGCATCTCTATATCATATTTAGTTCTTTGTTCAATTCTCTGAGCTTCTATTAATTTATCATTTTCTTTAAAATATTGAACTCTTTCTAATAGCTCTTTTTCAATAGCTTCCACTGCGTGAGCAACTTTTTCTGGAGTTGTAACATAATGTGATGCTGGGAATACTGCTATATAACTTCTTGTTCCTAAAATCTTCCCTGTTACATAGTCAATTTCCACTATTCTATCTATTTCATCCCCAAAAAATTCTATTCTTATAGCTTTCTCATCATCACTTGCTGGAAATAATTCTAAAATATCTCCTCTAACTCTAAAAGTTCCTCTAACAAAGTTAATATCATTTCTTTCATATTGTATGTCAACTAATTTTCTTATAAGTGTATCTCTATCAATTTCCATTCCTGTTCTAATAGATAACATAAGTTTTTTATAATCGTCCGGATCTCCTATACCATAAATACAAGAAACAGAAGATACTACAATTACATCATCTCTTTCTAATATAGATGCTGTGGCTGAGTGTCTTAGTTTATCTATTTCATCATTTATACTTGAATCTTTTTCTATGTATGTATCACTAGATGCCACATAAGCTTCTGGTTGATAGTAATCATAATAACTTACAAAGTATTCAACTGCATTATTAGGGAAAAACTCTTTAAACTCACTATATAATTGAGCGGCTAAAGTTTTATTATGAGCTAGGATTAAGGTTGGTTTCTTTACCTCTCTAATTATATTTGCCATAGTAAAAGTTTTACCCGAACCCGTTACCCCTAGTAATGTTTGAAATTTTTCATCCTTATTAATTGAAGTAACAATCTCTTTTATTGCTTCTGGCTGATCCCCTGTTGGCTTAAAAGCTGATTGAATTTCAAAATCCATATCTTCTCACTCCTTTAGAACATCCGTTCCGTATAATTACAATAATAATTATACCATAATAATTCGATTATTGACCTTTTGTATAAACATTTATTATAAAATTTATTCATTAATATATATTACCCATTTAAAATAATTTAAATAATTTATAATATAATGTTTTAATTATAAACCTCATATTGCCAGGGGTTTATTAATAATGAGTAGTAAATAATGAATTATGCAATAAAAATAGAGCTTATATAAAAATAAGCTCTAACTCTCATAATGCATTTTATTTTAGTAAAATAAAAAACCATGTATAAATTTATACATGGTTTTTATCAATAATTGGTGACCCATCGGAGATTCGAACTCCGGACACCTTGATTAAAAGTCAAGTGCTCTACCGACTGAGCTAATGAGTCATAATTATGGCGACCTGGAAGGGGTTCGAACCCTCGACCTCCAGCGTGACAGGCTGGCATTCTAACCAACTGAACTACCAGGCCGCATTTGTGTTTTTAATGGTGGGACCAACAGGGCTCGAACCTGTGACCCCCTGCTTGTAAGGCAGGTGCTCTCCCAGCTGAGCTATGGTCCCGGGAATTAATTAAATTGGAGCGGGTGAAGGGGATCGAACCCTCAC
>Ga0129308_1000358_pt1 | contig 73133 bp, 54 predicted proteins | sample L827metagenome_FD_94440 | JGI IMG/M metagenome (GOLD analysis project Ga0129308, IMG submission 94440) | Ring-tailed lemur group fecal microbial communities from Wisconsin, USA - L827 metagenome | ecosystem: Host-associated > Mammals > Digestive system > Large intestine > Fecal | place: USA...
ACCTGCTCGGGGCGCTTGGTGACGGCGCCGATCTCGGTGATGGAGATGGAGGAGGTGTTGGAGGCCAGGATGGTCTCGGGCTTGCAGATGCCGTCCAGGTCGGTGAAGATGCCCTTCTTGATGATGGGGTTTTCAGTGGCGGCCTCCACGACCAGGTCGGCGTCGGCGGCCTCCTGGAGGTCGGTGGTGAAGGTGATGTGGGCCAGAATGTCGGCCTTCTTGGCCTCGTCCATCTTGCCCTTGGCCACCAGCTTGTCCAGGCCCTTCACCAGGCGGGCCCGGGAGGCCTGGATGAGTTCATCCTTGATGTCGCGGACGACCACGTCAAAGCTCTTCCTGGCAAAGACCTGGGCGATGTCCAGCCCCATGGTGCCGCCGCCGATGACAACGATTTTCTGCATAGTGCAACAACTCCGTTCTGATATAGGTTTGGCCCTGTCTGAAATACAGCTCGGCCAAAGCGTGAAAAAGTACCCTGCCGGCCGGAATTCCGGCCGACAGGAGAAAAAGCGGATCAGTCCGTATAGCCCAGGCGCTTGTTGAGGGCAATGAGCATCTCTTTGGCGCACTCGGGGATGATGGAGCCGGGCCCAAAGATACAGGTGGCGCCATGCTCATAGAGGAAGGCGTAGTCCTGCGGCGGGATGACGCCGCCGGCGATGACCATGATATCCTCGCGGCCGCGCTTTTTGAGCTCCTCCACCAGGGCGGGCAGCAGAGTCTTGTGGCCGGCGGCCAGGGAGGACATGCCCACGATGTGCACGTCGTTGTCCACAGCCTCCTGCGCTGCCTCCTCCGGGGTCTGGAAAAGGGGACCGATGTCCACGTCGAAGCCCATATCGGCGTAAGCGGTAGAGACCACCTTGGCGCCGCGGTCGTGGCCGTCCTGGCCCATCTTGGCGACCATGATGCGGGGCCGGCGGCCCTCGCGCTTCTCGAACTCATCGGTCATCTTGCGGACTTCCTCGATCTCGGCGCTGTCGGAGAACTCGCCGGAATATACGCCGGAGATGGAGTGGATGACGGCCTTGTGGCGGCCGGAGACCTTTTCAATGGCCATAGAAATCTCTCCCAGACTGGCGCGGGCGCGGGCGGCCTCCACGGCCAGCTCCAGCAGGTTCCCCTCGCCGGTCTCCATGGATTTGGTGATGGCGTTGAGGCACTGATCCACCTTCTCCTGGCTGCGCATGGAGCGCAGCTTTTCCAGGCGGGCGATCTGCGCCTGACGGACGGCGGTGTTGTCCACTTCCAGGATGTCGATGGCGTCCTCGTGGTCCAGCGTCAGATAGTTCAGACCGACGATCTTCTCCTTGCCGGAGTCGATGTGGGCCTGACGGCGGGCGGCGGCTTCCTCGATGCGCATCTTGGGCAGGCCGTTGTCGATGGCCTTGGCCATGCCGCCCAGCTCCTCCACCTCCTGGATGTGGCCCCAGGCGCGGCGGACCAGCTCGTTGGTAAGGGCCTCCACGTAGTAAGAGCCGCCCCAGGGATCGATGACCTTGCAGACCTTGGTCTCATCCTGGATGTAGAGCTGGGTGTTGCGGGCGATGCGGGCGGAGAAGTCGGTGGGCAGGGCGATGGCCTCGTCCAGCGCGTTGGTGTGGAGGGACTGGGTGTGGCCGAGGGCGGCGCCCATGGCCTCCATGCAGGTCCGAGCCACGTTGTTGAAGGGGTCCTGGGCGGTGAGGGACCAGCCGGAGGTCTGGCTGTGGGTCCGCAGCGCCATGGACTTGGGGTTCTTGGGGTTGAACTGGTGGACGATCTTGGCCCACAGCAGGCGGGCGGCCCGCATCTTGGCCACTTCCATGAAGTAGTTCTTGCCGATGCCCCAGAAGAAGGAGAGGCGGGGGGCGAACTGGTCCACGGTCAGGCCGGACTTGATGCCGGTGCGGATATACTCCAGACCGTCGGCCAGGGTGTAGCCCAGTTCGATGTCGGCGGTGGCGCCGGCCTCCTGCATGTGGTAGCCGGAGATGGAGATGGGGTTGAACTTGGGCATATTGGCGGAGGTATAGCGGAAGATGTCGCCGATGATCCGCATGGAGGCCTCAGGGGGATAGATATAGGTGTTGCGGACCATGAACTCCTTGAGGATGTCGTTCTGAATGGTGCCGGAGAGGAGCTTCTTGTCCACACCCTGCTCCTCGGCGGCCAGGATATAGAAGGCCATGATGGGCAGCACGGCGCCGTTCATGGTCATGGACACGGACATCTGGTCCAGCGGGATGCCGGAGAAGAGGATCTCCATATCCAGGATGGAGTCCACGGCCACGCCGGCCTTGCCCACGTCGCCCACCACACGGGGGTGGTCGGAGTCATAGCCGCGGTGGGTGGCCAGGTCGAAGGCAATGGACAGACCCTTCTGACCGGCCGCCAGATTGCGGCGGTAGAAGGCGTTGGACTCCTCGGCAGTGGAGAAGCCGGCGTACTGCCGGACGGTCCAGGGCCGGGTGACGTACATGGTGGGGTAGGGCCCGCGAAGGAAAGGGGGCACGCCGGCCATGAAGTCCAGGTGGTTCATACCCTTCAGGTCTTCGGCGGTGTAGATGGGAGCGACATCGATCTGCTCCACGGTATGAGAGATGAGTTCTTCCAGGCTTTTGCCGGTCTCTTTTTCGATCTGCGCCTTCCAGGCGGCCTTTCCGGCGGCGCGGTCCTCGCTGCGGTCACGGAATGCCATGGAGGCAAAATCAGGCTTCTTGTTCATCATTCTACCCCCTTCGTGCTCTGGATCTTGCTCAGGATATCATAGCAGTTGGCCTTGACATGGATAAAGTCCTCCACGCCGGCCTCCAGGTAGGCATCCTTGTACTCGGGGGCGGGAGCGCCGGCCAGGAGCACGGTGGTGTCCGGCTTGGCGGCTTTGATCTTGCGGGCCAGCTCCGGCACAATCTCGGGATAGGTGGCGTCGGTGGAGCAGATGACCACTACAGGAGCGCCGGACTTTACGGCGGCGTCGGCACAGGCGTCCACGGTGGGGAAGCCGTCGTTGCGCAGCATGTTGAAGTGTGCGACCTCGAAGAAGCCGGCGGCGAAGTCGGCGCGGGCCTTGTGCTGGGGGATGGGGCCCATATTGGCAAGGAATACGTCCAGGGTCTTGCCGGTCTTTTCCATCCAGGCTTCGGTCTGGGCCCGGAGCGCCTCATAGCGCTCGGTCCAGCGGTGGGCCTCGATGGGTTTGGCGGTGACCACCGCAGGGCCGGCGGGCGCGGGGACGGCCTTGGGCGCGGGGCGGTCCAGCTTCTGCTCCAGCACGTTGGCGTACATGTTCACGCCCACAGCACGGTCGGCCCGAGTGTCCAGGTTTTTGAAGCGCTGGGCCAGCGTGGCGGCCACGTCATCCTGAAGGGTGCCGGAGAGAATGACGGATTCGATGCCGCCCTTGCTCTCGATGTTCTGGAAATAGGCCCAGATGCTCTCGGCGAGCTGGGCGGTAAGGGTTTCCACATACCAGGAGCCGCCGGCGGGGTCCACGGGTTGGGTAAGATGGAACTCCTCCTGCATCATCACCTGAATGTTCCGGGCGATGCGGCGGGTGAGCTCCTCGCTGGAGCCGAAGGGCTCGTCCAGCGGCGCCACTTCCATGGCGTCTACGCCGCCCACCACGCCGGAGAAGGCCTCGGTGGTGGTGCGGAGAATGTTGACATAGGGGTCGTAGGCGGTCTTGGTAAAGGCAGAGGTGCGGGCGAAGACATGGAGCTTCCGGGCCTCCTCAGAAGCGCCGTAGGCCTCGGCGATCTGGGCGTACACCATACGCGCAGCACGCAGCTTGGCGATCTCCATAAAGAAGTTGGCGCCCAGCGCGAAGCGGAACTGGATGGACTGGGCGGCGGTGTCGGGATCGATCCCGCGCTCCAACATGGCGCTGAGATAAGCGGAGGCGGTGGCCATGCAGGCGCCCACCTCCTGGACGGCGGTGGCGCCGCCGTTGGCGTAGACGAGGCCGTCCACCAGCACAGTGCGCACGCCGGCGCCCAGCTTGACGGTCTCCGCCATCTCGTCAAAGAGCTTCTCCATGGTGACGGGCAGCCGTCCGTCGGCCAGGAGGGTGCCATAGGGGTCGCCACCCACGCAGCCCTTAAGGGCCTTGAGGTCGACATCGGCCAGGGACAGCAGGCTCAGGGTCCGCTGAGCGGCCGCGCCGCAGTCCAGGTAGACCGGGGTCTTGGTGAGATCCACACCGGCGAACAGCGCGCGCACATCGTCCGAGCACTCCAGCACCACGCCCTTGCGGCCGATGGTGAGGTTCACGGCGGTGGCGCCCTTTTCCAGCTCGTGGAGGATGTCGGCGTTGGCCTGGGTGGGAGCAGCGCCCTCCACAGCCTGGGCCACGTCCCAGCGGTCGGCGATGTAGCCGGCGGCTGCGGCCCCGCGGAGATAGTCCTCGCGGCCCGGGAAGGTGCTGGTCTCCTGGATATACTCCATGTCGGCCTTGGTATAGATGGGCTGGAGGGTAATGCCCTCGTACGTCTTGGTAAACAGCTTTTTCTGGAAGTCCCCGCCCTTCAGAGAAGTAACAGCCTCTTCCTTCCACACTTCATAGGAGGTGGGCTGAAATTCCTCGAACGTAACGGGGGGATAGACCTTATCTGCCATAATGTCGCTCCCTTTTCAAGTGAATTTCCAAAGATCCTGTGGGGGGATGGAGTGCCGCCCGGGTCCGCATCCCGCGTGGGCCCGGGCGGCCAAGTCATACCATTAGAGGTAAGAGAGGAGGATGCCGGCCGCAATGGCGGAGCCGATGACACCGGCCACGTTGGGGCCCATGGCGTGCATGAGCAGGAAGTTGGAGGGGTTCTCCTTCTGGCCCACCACCTGGGACACACGGGCCGCCATGGGGACGGCGGACACGCCGGCGGAGCCGATGAGGGGGTTGATGGCATTGCCGCCCATGAGCTTGTTCATCAGCTTGGCCATGAGCACGCCGCCTGCGGTACCCAGGCTGAAGGCCAGTACGCCCAGCACCAGGATACCGATGGTCTTGATGTTGAGGAAGGCCTCGGCCGTGGCAGTGGAGCCCACGGAGACGCCCAGGAAAATGGTGACGATATTCATCAGCTCATTCTGGGCAGTCTTGCTGATGCGGTCCACCACGCCGCATTCCTTCATCAGGTTGCCCAGCATGAGCATACCCAGCAGGGGCACGGTGGAGGGAACCACAAGGCCCACCAGCGTGGTGACGGCGATGGGGAAGATGATTTTCTCGGTCTTGGAGACCGGGCGGAGCTGCTTCATCACGATCTGGCGCTCTTTCTTCGTGGTGAGGGCCTTCATGATGGGCGGCTGGATGACGGGGACCAGCGCCATGTAGGAGTAGGCGGCCACGGCGATGGGGCCCAGCAGGTGCTCGGCCAGGCGGGCCGTGGTGAAGAGGGCGGTAGGACCGTCGGCGCCGCCGATGATACCAATGGAGCCGGCCTCCTGGGGGGTGAAGCCCAGCAGAATGGCCAGGAAGAAGGCGCCGAAGATGCCCAACTGGGCCGCGCCGCCCAGAAGAATGCTCTTGGGGTTGGCCAACAGGGGGCCGAAGTCGGTCATGGCGCCCACGCCCAGGAAGATGAGGGGCGGGTAGATGCCCAGCTTCACGCCCAGACGAAGGTAGTAGACCACGCCGCCGTAGTTGCTCTTCACGGCTTCCATGACGACGGAGCCGTCCTCGGCGATGTTCTGTACCAGATGCTCACCGGCAGCCAGCAGAGCCGCGCCGGTGGAGTCGGAGGTGTTGAGCAGAATGTTGGTCAGCGACAACATCTCTGAGGAGCTGAGCTTGTCGCTCAGGTCCAGGCCCAACTGCTGGAGATAGGGGGCCAGGAATTCAGGAGAGAGAAGGCGGACGGTCTCGCTGGGGTCGTCCGCGATGCCGCCCAGAGGCATATTGGCCAGGAACATGCCAAAGGCGATGGGCAGCAGCAGCAGAGGCTCGTATTGCTTTACAATAGCTAGGTACATCAGGACGAAGGAGACCAACAGCATGACAGCCTGCTGCCAGGTGATGGAGGCCAGGCCGCTGGTCGCCAGAAAATTGAGAATTGCTTCTCCCATTATCTCACCTCAAATCTGTGGGACCGGCCTTAGCCGATCACGACGAGCACATCGCCAGGCTGCACGGCGTCGCCGGTGTTGACCTGGACCGCCTTCACGGTGCCGTCTACGCCGGCGTAGATCTCATTCTCCATCTTCATAGCCTCCAAAATAATAACGGCGGCATCAGCCTTCACCGTGTCGCCCACCTTGCAGTTGACGCGGGCGATGGTGCCGTTCATGGGGGCGGTGACCTGGGTGCCGTCACCAGCGGGGGCGGCAGCCTTGGGCGCAGGGGCAGGAGCGGCGGGAGCCGCAGCGGGCGCAGGGGCAGGAGCGGCGGGGGTAGAGACAGGGGCCGCGGCGGCGCTGACGGCGCCGTCCAGCTCGGTGACCTCGACATCATAGGAAGTGCCGTTTACGGCGATACGGAAATGTTTCATAGCAGACGTTTCCTCTCTTTCTCCAAAATCAATTCTGTTCCAGCCGTCCGGCCTGGGCCCAAGCCGCGGAAGTTTGGATGGGGCGGACCACCAGGCGGACCCGGTCGGGGGAGGTGTTCAGGTAGGCGGCCACCGCCGCGGCCAGCACGGCTACGATAGCCTCATCCTTGGAAGAGGCCGCGGGAGTGACCGGCGCGGCGGCAGCGGGGGAAGAAACCGCGCCGCCCTGCTTAGGGTTTTCAATTTTTTTAGTCTCCTTCGGGCCAAAGAGCTTGCCAATCGCCACAATCATCAAATTGATGACGAACAGCAGAATCAGAACAGTGCCCATGCCGAGAACGGCCAGGATGACGGCGTCACGCATATCCAGTTCCTCCTAACGTCAGACGGGGAAGTTCCCGTGCTTTTTGTGCGGGTTGGAAACACGCTTGGACGCGAGCATATTGAGGGCGGCGGCCACCTTCTGGCGGGTCTCGCAGGGCTCGATCACGTCGTCCACATAGCCGCGTTTGGCCGCCTGATAGGGGGTGGCGAACTCGGCGCGGTAGGCGTCCAGCTTCTCCTTGCGGGCGGCGGCGGGATCGGCGGCGGAGTCGATCTCCTTTTTGAAGATGATGTTGGCGGCGCCGTCGGGACCCATGACCGCGATCTCGGCGGTGGGCCAGGCAAAGACCATATCGGCGCCCAGATCCTTGGAGCACATGGCCAGATAGGACCCTCCGTAGGCCTTCCGGGTGACCACGGTGATCTTGGGCACGGTGGCTTCGGAGTAGGCATAGAGCATCTTGGCGCCGTGGCGGATGATGCCGCCGTACTCCTGGCTGGTGCCGGGCAGGAAGCCGGGCACATCCACAAAGGTCAACAGGGGGATGTTGAAGCTGTCGCAGATGGAGATGAAGCGGCCTGCCTTATCGGAGGCGTTGATGTCCAGGCATCCGGCCATGGCCTTGGGCTGGTTGGCCAGCACGCCCACGCTGCGGCCACCGATTCGGGCAAAGCCGGTGATCATGTTCTGCGCGTAGTAGGGCTGGACCTCGAAGAAATCGGCGTCGTCCACCACGCTGAGGATGACCTGTTTCATATCATAGGGGGTATTGGAGCTCTCCGGCATCACGCTGTTGAGCGCGTCGCAGATGCGGTTGACGGAGTCGGAGGTCTCCACCACGGGAGCGGTCTCCATATTGTTCAGGGGCAGATAGCCCACCAGCTTGCGGATGGCGGCCAGGGTCTCGGCCTCGGTGGGGTAGACGAAGTGGGCCACACCGGAGGTGGTGTTGTGGGTCATGGCGCCGCCCAGCTTCTCTGCGGTGACGTTCTCGCCGGTGACGGTTTTGATGACCTGGGGACCGGTGATGAACATGTTGGAGGTCTTATCCACCATGAAGATGAAGTCGGTGAGGGCGGGGGAGTAGACCGCGCCGCCGGCGCAGGGGCCCATGATGGCGGAGATCTGGGGCACCACGCCGGAGGCCCTGGTATTGCGGTAGAAGATGCCGCCGTAGCCGGCCAGCGCGTCCACAGCCTCCTGGATGCGGGCGCCGCCGGAGTCGTTGAGGCCGATGACGGGTGCGCCCATCTCCATGGCCAGGTCCAGCACCTTCCAGATCTTCTTGGCATGCATCTCGCCCAGAGAGCCGCCCACAACAGTGAAGTCCTGGGCATAGACATACACAAGGCGGTTGTCAATGGTACCGTAGCCGGTGACCACGCCCTCGCCGGGGGCCTCCATGCTCTCCATGCCGAAGTTGGTGCAGCGGTGCTCCACGAAAGCATCCAACTCCACAAAGCTGTTGGGGTCCAGCAGCGCAGTGATGCGCTCCCGGGCGGTCATCTTACCGGAAGCGTGCTGCTTCTCCACCCGCTTGGGGCCGCCGCCGGCTTCGATCTTTTCGCGTCTCTTGCGGAGATCTTCGATTCTATCCATATTGCCTGCCTCCTTCTCCCTTTACTCAGATCCGCTGGGTCAGCTCGATGAGGACGCCGCCGGTGCTCTTGGGATGTACAAAGGCGATGGAGGCGCCGCCCGCGCCGTAGCGGGGCTCCTCGTCGATCATGCGGTAGCCCTTTTCCTTCATCTCGGCAATGGCTGCGCGGATGTCTGGCACCCGGATGGCCACATGCTGGATGCCGGCGTGACCGCCGTTTTTCTCCAGGAACTTGGCGATGGGGCCGTCGGGGGCGGTGCTCTCCAGCAGCTCCAGCTCGCTGTCGCCGCAGGGGAAGAAGGCCACCTTCACCTTCTGATCCGCTACGATTTCGGTGCCGCCGGAGACAAGGCCCAGCGCCTCGTAGAACTTGCAGGCCTCCTCCAGATTGGGTACGCCGATTCCAATGTGATCTACTCTTGTGGGATTCATGGTAAAACTCCTTTCCTGCGCATATGCGGGTGTTGAACTCCCCTCTTGCGGGCGCGCGGCAGGACGCCGCAGGACCAAAACGGCAAACGGGAGGCTCCCTCGCCGAAAGAAAGCCGTACCCATCTGGGCCTCAAACCCGTCCGGAACAACGCCTGCCGTGAGTGCGTCCCCTCGGCAGCGAGGGCGGGCGGTTTGGTTCCGCCGTATGTTAAAGATGGTGGGAAATGGGGCCCACGTGGCCGCCGCTTTCATGCCGGACCGGCACTGGGGCGGTGGCGCTCCCCGTCTCCGCCTGGATCGCGCCGCGGGAGAGGCGCCGGGAATCGAAAACGACGGGGCCCCAGCCGCCCGGCTGCGCCGCCGGGGGCTGGGGAACGGTCGTATTCTCTGGATTTAGAGTTTCTCGAAGGCCATGGCCATGCCCAGGCCGCCGGCGATGCAGATGGAGGCGAGGCCGAACTGGACGTCCCGCTTCTGCATCTCGTGGACCAGGGTGGTGGAAATGCGGGCGCCGGAGCAGCCGAGGGGATGGCCCAAGGCGATGGCGCCGCCGTTGACGTTGACGATCTCGGGGTTAAGGCCCAGCTCGCGGACGCAGGCCACAGACTGGGCGGCAAAGGCCTCGTTGATCTCCACCAGGCCGAAGTCCTCCAGTTTCAGCCCCTTGGGCTCCAGAGCCTTCATCAGCTTGCGGGTTGCGGCCACGGGGCCCATGCCCATGATGCGGGGGTCCACACCGGCGGCTGCGCCGGCGATGATGCGGGCGATGGGCTTGAGGCCCAGCTCCTTGGCCTTGTCGGCGGACATCAGCACCAGGGCGGAGGCGCCGTCGTTGCGGCCGGAAGCGTTGCCGGCAGTGGTCACGCCGTCGGCGAAGATGGGTTTGAGCTTCGCCATCTTCTCCAGATTGGTGTCCCGCTTGGGATACTCGTCGGTGTCGAACACGATGGGGTCTTTCTTGCGCTGGGGGATCACCACGGGGACGATCTCATCCTTGAAACGGCCGGAGTCAATGGCGGCCACGGCGCGGTGCTGGCTCTCCAGAGCGAACTGATCGCAGTCCTCACGAGTGACGCCGAACTGCTTGGCGACGTTGTCGGCGGTCTGGATCATGGTGAAGGTGCCGTAGATATCGGCGGGCTGGCTCTTGGGCTGGCTTTCGGTGTTGGGGTCCACCAGGGCCTGATTGCCGTTGCCCACGCCGAAGCGCACGTTGCGGACATAGAAGGGGGCGGTGCTCATGCTCTCGACGCCGCCGCAGAGCATGATGTCGGAGTAATCGCACTGGATCTGCTGCATGCTGGAGAGCATGGCCTGCATGCCGGAGGCGCACTGACGATGGACGGTGTAGGCGGGGGTGGCCTCGGGGATCTGGAGCATCAGGGAGGAGACACGGGCGATGTTGGGGGCGTCGGTGGTCTGCTTGGCCTGACCGGCAATGACCTCATCGAACATGTCCTTGCTGATGCCGGCCTTCTCGATGGCGCCCTCATAGGCAGTGGCCAGCAGCTTCTCCGGCAGGGTGTTCTTCAGCGTGCCGCCGATGGAGCCGATGGGAGTACGGACTGCGGATACGATGACTACTTCTTTCATGGTTTTGCGTCCCTCCATATAAATAATATTGATACCGCACTGTTCGACCTGTTCCGTGCTGCGCTGTTGTCTGTCAGCAAGCGGCATACCAAACCGCGCATTTGAGGAAAAAGTTTTCGCTAAAGCACAAATCCCCGGAATTTTTGAATGTTTTGGGAAAAATGTCCCCGCCGAAGGCGGGAAACCCGCGCCCACGGCAGCCGCAGGCGGGAAAAAACGGCCAAAATTCCAACCATTTAAAAATTCAGATGCGGAAAGGCGCTGCAGCAGGCGGGTCCCACACAGTTCTAAATTCCAATAATTCAGAATTCCGCCCGCCCGCTCCCGTGATCAGCGCTTGTGAGGCCACTGCGCTGTGCCGGGAGTCCCTGCCTTTGAGAAGAACCGAGGGGATTACGTCTGCGCTGGAATACCGACAGACCACATGCTCGGGAACAGTTTGCGCCCCTTCCCCGTGCTCACAGGTCAGAAATTCACGGGACAGGGATGGAGAAAGGGCTCTTCTTGAAAAAATTATAGTGGTGGAGGGGACCTTTGTAAATTACTTGTTAAAAAGCAGAATATTAGCCGTACAACTAATGGTATTTTTTAATGCAAAGGGAACGAGGGCAGAAATTCTTTTGAGAAAAAACAGGACGATATTTGCTGAAGGGAGTATTTTTGATTATATCTCCGGCATTTCTATATTACAATTATCAATATAGCAATATAACTATATCAAAATTATATACTTATACCAAACAAAAAATGGGGCGCGGGAGATCGGCGGACTGGAATCCTTAGCTCAACACAAAACCTCCGGATTGCAGGGGAAACACCCGCTCCCATAGCGGGGGGAACATGGCGGCAGCAGACAGAAAAGGAGCTCCCCCGGCAGGGAAGCTCCTTCAGTTCAGATGGATGGGTTGAGCGCCTCGGCGGCGGGGGAGGCGAAATACTCGGTGAGGAAGTCCCGGAACACCTCCGCCTGGGGGGAAAGCTTTCGGTCCTTGCGCCAGAAAAGGGTCTGTACACGGGTATCCACCGGCTCGGACAGGGGGATGAATTTCAGGCCCGACAGGTAGATGGACTCGGCTCCGGTGCGGGTGGACAGGGCGATTCCATATTCATTCTTCACCAGCCTGGCCCGGAGGGAATAGTCGGCCTCGGCCACGACTTTGGGCTGGAATCCGGCCTTTTTGCACAGAAGATCGAAGTATTTTCGCATGGAAAAACCCTTGGAGAGGGCGACAAAGGGCTCGTCCTTGGCCTGAGCGAGAGAGATCCTGTCCAGCGAGGCGAAGGGGTGATGCTGCCAGACGATCAGGCCGGGGCAGTCGTCCGGGATCAGCACGCGGGAGTCATACTCCGCAGAGGGCAGATCGGTAAAGTGGGTGATGATAAAATCATAGGGGCTGGTCTCCGCGCTGTCGAGCAGCTGATCCAGGGAGAGGGAGCGGTGGCTGAACGCCACATGGGGGTGCTTACAGATGTAATCGGCGAAGGGTTTCTCCCAGATGATATGGGTGGAGGTGGCCACCCGAAGGGACAGGTTGCGGTTCCAGGCGGCGGTGCTCTGCAGCTCGTCAAATCCCTTGTCCAGCTCATCCAGGGCCAGTTTGACATGGTCGTAGAACTGCCGCCCCTTGTCGTTGAGACGGATGTTCCGTCCCACCCGGTCAAAGAGAGGGACGCCCAGATCCGTCTCCAGGCGGCTGATGGCGGCGCTGAGAGAGGGTGGGGAGATGTAGAGCTCTGCCGCGGTGGCCGTGAGATGCTCACGCTCTGCCAGCGCCTTGAAATAGTAGAGCTGAAGCAGCTTCATAAAATCGCACTCCTCTCAAAGTTGGGATGGGACTCCGGGTGCCTAAAATACTACACTCCTCTCCGTCTACATGTCAAGGGACGGAGGGAAGAATGGCCTAAATTTATGTATTTTAGATAACCATACCAGGAATTGGACTTTACAACGAGCACAGGGCGGGGTAAAATAAAAAAGTTAACAGTCAGATCCGGATGGGGCCAGGAGAGGCGTTTTTTGCAAAAAAGGAAGCAATACCCTCAGAAAATGGCCGGTAAAACCCGCAAAAGTGGTGGTAAGTCGGCGGTTTTCGTAATGGAGGAAGGCGACGATGGAAGCAAGCAGCACGATTTCAAAGTTTTTTAACGCGGATACCGCGCGCTGGTTTGACCTGCTCATTGAAGGCATTGTGATCCTGGATGAGAAGCAGCGATTTGTCTACGCCAATAAGTCATTTCTCCGATATGCGCATTGGGATGAGGAGAGGTACGAGCAGTATTTAGGAGAGAATTGGATTGATATTAGGCCTGGAACTGTAGCACATAAAGTGTTTGAAACAAAAAAACCGATCTATAACTATTACCGTAAAATAGATGACGGTGCAGAATCTTATATTGATGTGGTGCCCTATTGGGACAGGGGAGAGATTGTGGGGGCCATCATCGTGGTCCGCGACATCCTGTCCCTGCGGGATCTGATCCAGACGGTACAGGAGAAGGAGAAGTATATCTCGCAACTGAGCGAACGCGTTAAGGGCTTCTACAAGACGCGGTATGCCTTTGAAGATATCATCGGCCAGGATTATCCCTATATCAAGCTGGCGAAAAAGGCGGCACAGACGGACAACTCCGTATTTTTGATCGGAGAGAGCGGCACGGGGAAGGAGGTCGTCGCCCAATCCATCCATCGGGACAGCTATCGGGGCGGACAGTCTTTTGTGGACATCAACTGCGCCTCTCTCCCTGAGACGCTCCTGGACAGTGAGCTGTTCGGCTATGTGCCGGGAGCATTTACAGGGGCCAGCAAGAACGGAAAGATCGGGCTTTTCGAACTGGCCAACGGTGGGACGCTGTTTCTGGACGAGATCACGGAAATGCCCCTCCCCCTCCAGAGCAAGCTGCTGCGCGTCCTGCAGGAGCGGCAGATCCGACGCTTGGGGGATACGAAAAATATCAAGGTGGACGTCCGGGTGATCGCCGCCACGAACCAGGATATGGAGAAGGCCCTCGCGGAGAACCGGTTCCGGCAGGACCTGTTTTATCGGCTTGCGGTCATTGCGATCCAACTGCCCCCGCTCCGGGAGAGAAAGAAGGATTTTGACCACTATGTGAGCTATTTTCTCCAGCCCCTGGAACGGCAGTACAAAAAGCGTTTCCGCTTCTCCAAGGAGGCGGACCAGCTGATGCACAGCTATAAGTGGCCGGGCAATATCCGGGAGCTTCAGAATGTGTTGGAATACTGCTGCATGGTGGCTACCTCGGACCAGATCACACCGGCCTGCCTGCCCTACTACATGCGTCAGGAGATGCACGTGACAAAGGAGCGGGAGGAGCGGTTTTCGGCACGGCCCAACGAGACGCTGGAGGAGACCATGCGAAGGGTGGAGCAGGAGACCATCTGCGAGATGCTGGAACACTATGGGACCAGCACGGTCGCAAAGAAAAATATTGCCAGGGCGCTGGGGATATCCGTCGCCACGCTCTATAACAAAATGAAGAAATTAAACATCTCCGGGGCATAAAATCCAGGTTATTAGAAATTAGAAAACAAAAAAAGTTGCTTGCCAGTAGGGGTAGCGCCGCCAAAATTCTTGTGCATTAGAATTTTGGCGGCTTTTTTTGTCGAAAAGAGAGTCTCAAAATAAAACATATACAATTTCACACTGTAAATATGCAAAAAATGACAACAAAATACACAAAAAACGTATTTTATACAAAAGAAAAAGTTGGCACAAAAATTGCTTATTTTTATTATAAAAAACCACGGGCACTACAAATAAAGCAGGAGACAGAGCTTTCGGCGGATCAGTATGCGGATCACACAGAGAGGGGAGGTGGAGCAATGAATACGACAGTCATCGGCATGGGGCTCCTTTATCTAGCGCAGTTTTTATTTTTTGGCATCGTGGCCATCTATATGATCAAGAACCATAAAATCTGACCGGAGGAAAGGCCTGTTCCCTGCAAAAATAGAGAAGGGGGAATCATAGTGACATTTTCGATTATTCCTGTTTTTACGATTGTACTGCTGGTAGGTCTGTGTGTATACACCTGGATAACCAGGGACAAGGACGACAACGCGGGAGACTACAACAACATGGACCGGAGCGCGACCTGGCTCTATCTGGCGGGTACTTATACTGCGACGCTGGTCAGTGCGGTCGGCATGGTCGGCCTCCCCGGCCAGTCCTATACCACCGGCTATATGTATGGCCTGGCCAACTGGGGCTCCACCATCGGCCTGATGCTCTCCGCCCTGTTTTTCGGCCCCCAGATCCGGAAATTCGGCAAGACTACGGTGGCCGAGTTTTTCCAGTTCCGGTTTGACAGCAAGGCGTTCCGGCTGATCGTGGCCATCATCACCGTCCTGGGCACCGGCGCCTACTTTGTCAGCCAGACCATCGGCGCCGCCGTCATCCTGGAGACCATCGTGGGCATCCCCTTCAACACCACGGTCATTATCGTTGTGGTGATCGTCGCCTATCTGGCCCTGGTCGGCGGCGCCAAAACGGTCACGGTCACCGATACGATCCTGTTCTGCGTGATCGCCGTGGCCCTCGGAGTGGTGTTTGCACCGACGGTAATTGGAGTAGCCGGTGGACTACCCGCTATGAAAATACTGGCCGGCACCACGCCCGAGTTCCTGAAGCTGGGCGGCCTTGCCAACGCGCCCTTCGGCACCATGGTCGGCTTCATCATGCTCTGGGCCTTGGGGATCGGCGCGGCCCCCGTCAATCTCTCACGCGCCTTCCTGGCCAAGTCCAACCGCGAGTGGCTCAAGGGCATGATGGTGGCGTTCTGTGTCACAGTATTTATGATCTGGTCCGTCCACTCCGCTGCGGCCTACGGCCGCCTCATCAATCCCGACCTGACCTCCGGCTCCCAGGTGATGCCCTGGCTGGCCCTCAACGCCGTGCCCAAGGCCATTGGCCTGGCGGGCGTCCTGGGCCTGGTGGCTGCCTGTGTCTCCACCGCGGATACACAGCTGCTGGTCATCGCCCAGTCCTCCGCTCTGGATATCTGGGGACACATCAAGCCCGACCTGGATGCCAAGGTGGCCCAGAAGCGCACCCGGATCATGGTAGCGATCTTTGCCGTGGTCGGCGCGATCCTTTCCCTGGGCAACTCGACTTTTGTCGTCGCTTTCGGCAATTTCGGCTCGTCCGTGTTTGCAGCGGCGTTCTTCCCCATTCTGACCACGGCCCTATTCAACAAACGGGTGACCAAGGCGGCCGCAATGGTCTCCATGATAGTGGGCATTGCCTGTGACTTTGTCCTCCACGTCATTCCCATGACGATGGGCATGGCCTGGGGCACCGTATCCTATCTGCCCTATGGCATCCACCCCGTCATCTGGTCCACTGCTGCGGCGTATATCGCCCTGTTTGTCGTCACTGCGCTCACCAAACCCACCAAACAGGAAATCGCCGCCTTTGACCACGCGATGGCGGTGCAGGAACCCATCGATCCCAACCTCAGCGACAGCCATATGATCAAAATAGCGGTGGGGCTTCTGGTTTTCGGAGCCATCTTCTTCGCCTTTGTGCTCTACCTCTCCACCTGCTGCGTGGCGTGAGCGGGCGGCATCTTCTATTCGGATGACACTAGGAAAAAGCTGCTGCGCCGTTTTACAAGCCGGCGCGGCGGCTTTTTCCATAGATTTTGATTGAGATGGAGGCATTTGATATGACTTGTGACATTGTTATCCGCAACGGCCATGTGGTCGACCCCGCGACGGGGACAGATGGGGTCAAGACGATCGGGATCCTGGGGAACCGGATCGTGGAGGGGGCGGAGGCGGGCAAAGCCTCGGTGAGTGAAGTGGATGCTGCGGGGTGCTACGTGTTCCCCGGTCTTGTGGACCACCACGCCCATCTGTTTTACGGCGCCAGCGAATTCTGTGTCAAACCGGAGACCTGCCTTCCATTCGGCGTGACGGCGATGGTCGACCCCGGCACGGCGGGAAGCGCCAACTTCGACTCCTTTTATCAGAATATCATCGTGGGCAGCATCCCCCGCATCCGCGCCTATATCAGCGTGAACCCCGGCGGGCTGTACGGACGGGAGTACCATACCCATTATGACGCGTCCCTGCTCTCTCCGGGGCGGATGAGCTACCAAAACATAAAGGCGATCTTTAAGAAGTATCCGGAGCAGCTTCTGGGGCTGAAGCTGATGCTCAGCACGGCCAATGTGGGAGACCAGGGGATCGAGATTCTGGAGGCGACGCTGCGCCTGGCGGACGAGATCGGCTGCCGGGTCTGCGTACATACCACCGACATGTCCATAACGGCGGCGGACGTGGCCGGCAGGCTCCGGCCCGGCGACATCTACTGCCACTGCTTCACCTGCACGGACGGCAGGAGTATTCTGGATGAGGCGGGAAGGGTCCGGCCGGAGGTGCTGGACGCGCGCCGCCGGGGCGTGATCTTTGACGCCGCCAACGGCACCTTCCATTACGACCATGAGGTGGCCGAGACCGCCATCGCCCAGGGGTTCTCCCCGGACGTTCTGGGCTCTGACATCGTGATCTATGCGGCCAATATGGGGCATAAGGTGCGCAACCTCCCCTTCCTGATGTCCAAATACAGAAACGTGGGCATGGATCTGCTGTCCGTCGTCCGCATGGTGACCCAGACGCCCGCCCGGCTGATGGGGATGGAGGGGGAGATCGGCACGCTGGCGCCGGGCGCCTTTGCCGATGTGGCGATTTTCAAGTGGAAAGAGGCAAAAGCCTTTTTCGAGGACGCCAAGTCCACCTACCGGGAGACGGACCGGCTGCTGGTCCCGCAGATGACCATTGCCGACGGTAAGATCGTCTATTGCCAGGTGGACTTTAACAACGGACTGTAAGGGGCGTGGGGGTGAAATACCAAAAGCTGTTTGAGCCCTTTTCCATCGGCAGGATGCGCCTGAAGAACCGCATTGTGATGGGCCCTATGGGGACAAGCCTCTGCGACGAGACGTCCACCCCTACGCAGCGGTTCATCGACTACTATGAGGAGCGGGCAAAGGGCGGGGCCGGCCTGGTGATCGTGGAGCACGCCTATCCGCAGAAGCTGGGCATCAAATCCGAGCGCTCGGCGGGGCTCTGGGATTGGGACACGCTGCCCGCATGGAAGGCGACGGTGGAGGCAATCCACCGCCACGGCGCGCAGGCGGCGATTGAGATCGGCCATCTGGGCCGCTGTACGGATTATCCCAGCTCCATTGGGGAGAAAGCCATGGCGCCTTCCGCCGTGCGATGTCCGGTGGCGCAAGCGCCCACCCGCGCTGTCGGGAGAGAGGAGATCGAGGCGTACAAAAGCGACTACCTGAACGCGGTGCGGCTGGCCCGCACGGCCGGATTCGACGCAGTGGAACTCCATTTCGCAAACGGATACTTTCTGGCGGAGTGGATCTCCGGGCGCAGCAACAAGCGGACCGACCGCTACGGCGGTACCTTTGGCAATCGGGCCCGCCTTGCCCTGGAGCTGACGGAGCTGGTGCGGGAAGAGGTGGGACCGGATTATCCGCTGCTGGCCCGGTTTGCCTCCCGGGAGGTAAACGGAGGGCGGGGGATCGAGGAGAGCCGGGTGTTTGCAAAGCTGCTGGAGGAGGCGGGCGTCAACTGCCTGGATATCAACGCCGGATCCCCCAGCGAGTACGATTGGGAGTTTCCCTCCTATTTCCAGCCGCAGGGCTTTCTGCTGGAGGATATTGAGCGGATCCGGCGGTCGGTGTCCATTCCCGTGATCGGCGGCGGGCGTATTACGGAGCCCCAAATGGCGGAATGCGCCCTTTTAGACGGCAGGCTGGACCTGGTCTCCATCAATCGCGGACTGATCGCGGACCCGGCATGGCCCGCCAAGGTCCGGAGCGGCCGGGAGGAGCAGATCCGGCGGTGCGTCGGCTGTACCTGCTGCATCAATGAGAAGGAGCGCCGGAAAGGGATCGTCTGTACTGTAAACCCGTTTGTGGGGCGGGAACGGGAGTTGGCCATACGCCGCGCCGATGCAGAGAAGAGAATCCTGGTGGTCGGCGGCGGTCCGGCCGGGCTCCAGGCCGCTGTCGTCGCGGCGCGGCAGGGGCACCGGGTCAGCCTGGTGGAACAGGAGAGACAACTGGGCGGCATGGTCCGGGCGGCCGGCGTGCCTCCGATGAAGTGGGATATCCTCAGTCTGATCCCGGCGCTGGCCGCCGAGGCGGAGGCGCTGGGAGTGAAGATCCGGACCAATTGCAGGGTGGAGCCGGATAGGATCGCCCCTGGAGCGTATGACCTTGTGGTGCTGGCCACGGGGCAGGAGCCGTTTTTCCCCTGCCTGTGGGAAAATGACGGTTCCCTGCGGGAGACGACAGCGGTCGCGCTCCTGAATGGGGAGAGCTGGTGCGGCGAGCGGGTCGCGCTGATCGGCGGGGGAATGGTGGGCTGCGAATGCGCCGAATTCCTTTCGGAATACGGGAAAAAGGTGACTCTGTTCGAGATGAAGGAAGGGCTGGCGCAGGATGCCTACTGGAATATCCGGGACCAATTGCTCCAGAGAATGAAAAAGTACGAGGTGCGGGCCGTCACAGGCGCCGCGGCGACCGCTGTGCGAAAAAGGTCCATCGTGTGCATGGAAAACGAGGCGGAACGGAGCTACGGGCCGTTTGATACCATGGTATCCGCAGTCGGCCTCCGGGAAGCGGCGACCATGGAGGGCCGGCTGAGAGAGCGGGGCATCCGATGCGTCGTCATCCGGCAAAAAGAGGGGGCCAGCGGAATCCAGCGGACCCTGACGGCGGCGGTGGAGACCATGCTGGCCCTGGAAAACGAAAAATAGAACATTTTCATTCGAAAAAGAAATGATTTTTTGGGCAGAAGGCACTATAATTTTAAATGCTGAAATCGGATAAAAGGAGCGAGATTCCTATGGCGGACCAGCGGACAAAGCCCCTGTTGGGGTATAAGGTAATTGAGCTGTCGACGTTCGTGGCGGCGCCGTCCTGCGGGCGTCTGCTGCGGGACTGGGGTGCGGACGTGATCAAGGTGGAGTCGGGGAAGGGCGATGCGTGGCGGTACCACGGCTCAACGCACCGTGTGACGTCGACGGAGGAGGAAAACCCGATGTTCGACCTGGTGAACGCGGGGAAGAAGAGCGTGGTGGTGGATCTGAAGAGCGCGGAAGGGAAAGCGGTGCTGTATGATCTGCTGTCGGACGCGGACATCTTCCTGACGAACACGCGGGCGAAGTCACTCCGGAAGCTGGGGCTGGACTACGAGAGCCTGAAGGAGCGGTTTCCCAAGCTGATCTACGCGTCGGTGACAGGCTTCGGAGAAGAGGGCCCGGAGACGGACAAGCCGGGATTCGACCTGGTGGCGTACTGGGGAAACAGCGGATTCTTGAACGACCTGTCGATCGACACGGGGACGAGCTACCCGATCCTGGCGCCGACGGGGATCGGGGACGTGACGTGCGGAACGGCGCTGTTCGGGGGGATCTGTGCAGCGCTGCTGGGGCGTGAGCGGACGGGGAAGGGAGACTATGTGACGATATCCCTGTTCGGGGGAGCGATCTGGATCATGAGCTTCATGTACCTGCGGGCGCAGCAGCGATATGGGGATCCGTTTCCGAAGCACCGGGAGGAGACGCCTCCACTCACGGCGCCGTACCGGTGCAAGGACGGGGAGTGGCTGATGCTGTCGATATTGGAGTATGAGCGGTACTTCCCGGCGCTGTGCAAGGTGCTTGGGGTGCCGGAGCTGGCGGAGGACCCCCGGTTTGCGGACAAGAAGGCGGCGGACCAGCACCGCGGCGAGCTGATCCGGGCGCTGGAGGAGCGGTTCATCAGGGAGGACTTCGCGTACTGGAACAAGGCCTTGAACGAGAGCGACATCGTAAACGACCGCCTGCGGCACTTCAAGGACATCGTGGACAGCGAGCAGGCGTGGGTGAACCACTACCTGACGAAGGTGGAGTTCCCGGATGGCGGGGAGTGCGTGATGCCCCGTCCGGCGGTGCAGTCCCGTGAGATGGGGGTGCCGGAGCTGGAGCGTGGGCCGCTGCTGGGGGCGGACACGCCGGAAGTGCTGTCGGAGAGACTTGGTTACAGTGGGGAGAAGATCAAGGCGCTGCTGGAGAGCGGTGCGGTCCAGCAGCACCCGTAAAAGGGAAAGCGAAGATCAAATTTTATAATAATAGGGAGGCAAATGTGATGAAGGTTTCTGATGTGAAGAAAGTATGTGTGGCTGGGGGCGGCCAGATGGGGCGTCAGATCGCGCTGAACGCGGCGATCCACGGCTTTGACACCTATCTGACGGACGCCATTGCCGATGTGCTGACCGCGGTGGACAAGTGGAGCGCGGAGTATCTGGAAGGCCGCGTGGCTAAGGGCAAGCTGACCGCGGAGCAGGCGGCCGACGCCAAGGCGAAGTTCCATCTGGTGCCCACCCTGCAGGAGGCCGCGGAGGGCGCTCAGATCGTCATCGAGGCCATCCTGGAGGACAAGGACATCAAGACCAACTTCTATAAAGAAGTGGGCGCGATCGTCGATGAGAATGCCGTCCTGGCCTCTAACTCCAGCTATATGCCCTCTTCCCTCTTCAAGGACTGTGTGCCCAATCCCAGCCGCCTGGCCAACATGCACTATTTCAACCCCGCCCTGGTGCTGAAGCTGGTGGAGGTGGTGCGCGGCGAGCACACTGCCGACGAGACCGTGGACTTTATTGTGGACTTCGCCGTGGCCAACGGCAAAACGCCCATCAGGGTCAACAAGGAGATTGAGGGCTTTGTGGTCAACCGCGTCCTGCGCGCCATCCGGGACGAGGCGTTCTTCCTGGTGGAAGACGGCGTCTGCACGGCTGAGGATCTGGACACCGGCGTGGAGCTGGGGCTGAACCACCCCATGGGCCCCTTCCGCCTGCTGGACCTCACCGGCATCGACCTGAACTACATGGCCAGCGACCGCCGCTGGAAGGAGACCGGCGTCAAGCCCCACGGCTATGACATCGTAAAGGCCAAGTACGAGGCCCACGAGTGGGGCCGGAAGACCGGCAAGGGCTTCTACGACTACTCCAAAAAGTAAAAATCAACGTCTCATAAGAATAGAAATAGACAGCGCCTCCGCAGTCCCGGGACTGCGGAGGCGCTGTCTGTTTTTTTGACCGGGCAGGGCTCCTGCGCCGGAAAGGCAGCCCTGGAGCAAAAAGGCGGCGCAGCCCAAAGGGCTGCGCCGCCTGATAATCGAAGGAACGCGGTGCGCCATGCGGGTGCTGGAATCCTCAGCGGCCGCTGAAGGCCGGGCGGCGCTTCTCGATGAAGGCGTTCACCGCCTCTTCGAAATCAGCAGATTTGGAGCAGGCGTGGTTGGCAGCGGCCTCGTCGGCCATATAGGCCTCGAAACCTTTCGTCCATCGTCAGATAGACCTGATTTGCGATGCAGTCCTTGCACCGGCGGACATCGCCGCCGGTGCAGAAGTGCTTGCCGCCCGCCGGTGATGACCACCACGCGGGTATCGTCGTCCTCCGCGCAGAGAGCCAGCTTTTCGTTCAGTGCGGCGCAAGAAAAAGAGGCGGAGCCTCAACAAGCATGAAACCGTGGGTTTCCGCAAAGTGGGTCCCGCTTTGCATTGCTTGCCGCTTTCTTGCGTATGGTTTTCGATCTCTTGCAATTCAAGGCGTTTTCCAGTATGATGATAACGAATATGTAATGAGCGAGGTGCCTCGCAATGCCTGTCAAGCTGAATACAACTTATATCTCCAGTGCGCTGGCCGATAAGTTGTCCCACATTTCCGAATATCCGGTCACTTCTATCGTGGCCCCTATTGGATACGGAAAAACCAGAGCCATCAGCTGGTGGGCAGATCATTGCCAAAAGAAGAAATCGGGAGCTCTAATCCTGCGGCAGATCATTGTCACAGATTCCCTGACGGATTTCTGGCGAGGCTTTTGCCGGAACCTCCGGGAATGGCCGGAACTGGAAAAGGAAATGTCCGCTCTTGGATTTCCCACAGATCCACAGGCGCGGCAGCTGATGATGGAACTGCTGACCGATGCTCTGGCCGGGAAGCCCCACGATATTTTTTACATCATTGATGACCTGCACTTTCTGCCGAATCCCGCGTTTACATCTCTGATTCTGTTTTTAAGCGATCATCTGCCGGAGCGGACCCATATTATTCTGCTCTCCCGCAACGTGATCTTTGACAGGGCCGCACAGATGAAGCTGGGCCCCCGCCTGTGGGAACTGAATGTGGACGATCTGCGGCTCGGCGAAACTGACGTCCGGGAATATGCGCGCCGGGGCGGCCAGCTGCTGAACATCCGGGATGTGAATATGCTGGCCAGCAGTACCGAGGGCTGGTTCTCCATGGTCTATCTGAAGCTGCGGGCCTATGCGCAGACAGGAAAATGGCCGGAAAACACCACAAATATCTATCCGCTCATAGACGAGGTGCTGTTTCGTCCCCTGGCGGCCCGCCAACGGGAATTTCTGGTGCGGCTGGGTGTGCCGGATGATTTCACGATGGAAGAGGCAGAGTTCCTGTGGCCGGAGGGTGACACCGCAGCGCTGCTGAGCCAGCTGACAGAGCAAAATGCCTTTATCACCTGTACCGACGGTGTGTATCGCTATCACAATATGCTGCGCTCCTGCGCCCGGAAGAAGTTCATACTGCTGCCGGAAACGGAACAGAACACCACCCTGATCCGCCTGGGACAGTGGTATGAGAAGACGGGGGAGTGCTGCTTTGCCGCAGAGTGCTATGAAAAGACCGGCAACTGGGACGACCTCCTGCGGACGGTGGGACAGGACCGGGGCCTGAGCTTCGGCCCCGAGCGGCTGCCGCTGGTGCGCCGCTGGATGGCAAATTGCCCAGAGGAGTGTCAACTGCGCCATCCGCAGGCGCTGCTGGTGTTCATGCTGCTGCTCTTTTACGGCCGGGACATCCCGGAAATGCAGCGGTATCACGCGCTGTTTCAGCGTAGCATGGCGCTTTGCACCGACCTTTCCAAGCAGGAGCGGAATCAGCTGGAGGGAGAGGCCCTGCTGCGCCTGTCTTTCTTGTGCTTCAACGACATCTCCGCTATGAGCGCCTATCACCGGCAGATCCGCGCCCTGACTCCCGCAGACCGCAACCCATGGACGCAGGGCTCGCCTTCTGTTTTGATACTCTATCACAGCAAGAGTGGCAGCCTTGACCGCGAGAACGCCGAGATGCGGGAATGTATGCCCATTTATAGCCGCGTTGCCAGCGGACATGGCAGCGGCGCGGCGACCATCATGCAGGCCGAAACGGAATTCATACGGGGGAACCTTGCCGACGCCGACATTCTCTGCCACCAGGCGGAGGAGCAGGCGCTGGAGGTGGGGGAATACAGCATTTATACCGCTACTGCCTTTCTTTCCGCCCGGCTGGCGCTGTATGAGCGGCCGTCCCAGAACGGCTTTCCCCTGTTGGATCGCGCGGCGGACACCCTGCGCCGTGCGCATCAGTACCGTTTGCTGACCACCGTGGAGCTGGGCCGGGGATGGCTGAGCGCCCTGCTGGGGCAGACAGAGCAGCTTCCCACGTGGCTGACGGCGGAAGGCGCCAGCATGGCGCAGGTGTTCCCGCTGATTGAGCCGGTCTTTCAGGTAATTGTGGGCCGCGTGCTGCTGGAGCGGGGCCAGTGGGCGCAGGCAGCTGCCCGGACGCCCCGGCTGCTCCGGGCCTGCGACGCCGCCCGGTTTGCCCTGTGCGGCGTCTATGCCCACCTGCAAAACGCCGTGGCGCTGATGCATCTCGGAAAGGAAGCGGTCGCACGGCAAGCGCTTCGTGAGGCGTGGTCCCTGGCGCAGCCGGACGGCATCCTGTTGCCCTTCGCCGAGAGCGATCCCTGTCTGGACAGGCTGCTGGACGAGCTGGTGAAGGGTGAAGCCCGGGAGAGTCTGCATACTCTCGCTGCCAGGTTCCGCGCCGGACGGGAGGACACCCGGCAGGAACATAACCTTTTGGCGCGCTATGGTCTGACGGAGCGGGAACTGGAGATCGCCCGTCTGGCGGCTCAGCGCAAGAGCAGCCGGGAGATCGCCGAGACTCTGAGCGTTTCCGTGAAGTCCGTCAACAACCGGTTGAACGCCGTCTATGAGAAGTTAGGTCTGGGTGGCGAGGGGCGGAACAAGCGTCAGGCACTCGCCAAGTTCATAAAAAGCTCATAATTGTAGCCGGCAAATTGGGGTAATCATTACCCTGCCTAATTCAAAACCGCCACTGTATACTTTGGTTATACAGTGGCGGTTTTTTGTAGAAAGGAGGGTGACGACCGATGACGGGGCCTCCCATCAAGTCAGTGGCGGCACACAGGGGCTATATTCTGCGAGTAGAGTGGCGTAACGGCAGCGCCACGCTGCTGAATATGCGTCCCAGATTGCAAAGCCCACGCTTTGGCGCGCTGCGGAATGAAGCGGTATGGAAGTCTGTGACCACGGATGGACAGACCATCCGCTGGATCGATGACATAGGCTTTTCCTACGAGATGGCGGAGTATGAGGTCAATCAATTCGCCAGCGGGCTGTGACCCCGCGGAAGGATCCAACATACCAAGGAGGGAAAAGAAATGGAGCACAAATGGATGAGAAAACTCACGGCGCTGGTTTTGGTGCTGGCGCTTTCCGTCCAGTTTACCTCGCCGGCACTTGCCGCCGTAGTCCAGGAGAAAAACGGCGATTTTTCCATCGTGGACGCGAACGGCAATGTGATTGACAGCAAATCCCAGAAAGGGTGGGAGGAAGCGTATCCTTACGGCGTTTTTGCGTTCAAGGAGACGCAAATCAATTTGAAGGAAGGCGCCGCGGACGGCAAGGAAAAGGGCACTCTGACCTTGTACCGTCTGGGCGGCACAGAGGGCCGCGCGGAAGCGCTGGTCACCCTGGTCCCCGCGGCGGCGCAGATCGAGGAAGGCCGGATGTCCTATGCCAATGCTGCCGGAACGAAGGATTATCAGGTGACTGTGGAAAATCCATGGCCCATTGCCCAGTATCAGGCGCTGGGCGGCGCGGGGGAAATCATCCGCGCCGGCGGGCCCATTACCACTCTGACCGATCCGGCAGAACTTCCTGAGGAAGACCCCATCGTCAAGGATGAGACTCCCGTCAAGGATGAGACTCCCGTCGAGGAGGAAACTCCCGTCGAGGAGGAAACTCCCGTCGAGGAGGAAACTCCCGTCGAGGAGGAAACTCCCGCCGGGGAGGAGACTTCCGCCGGGGAGGAGACTTCCGCCGGGGAGGAGACTTCCGCCGGGGAGGAGACTTCCGTCGAGGAGGAGACTCCCGTTGAGGATGAGGGCCAATTGGAATCGTCTGCGCAGCTGACCACCCAGACGCTTGTGGCCCCGGCAGAGAACGCCGACAGCTACCAGTGGCAGATGCAGATCAAGCTCTTCAACTCCTATGTGCAGAGATGGTCGGACATCAAGGGGGCCACGGACGCGGAGATGGTCATGTCTCCGGAGCTGCTGAGTGCTATTTCAAACAAGAATTACACCTATGACTTCCGCTGCTTCTATGAGATCAACGGGGTCAAATACTGCTCCGAGAGCTGGAAGGGCGAGGCTTACGAGCCCGAAGTGGACGACATCCCGCCCGTCATGCCCGAGGACTTTGTGGATGACCACACCCGTACCGACTCCGCCGTTGAGTTCGACGGCAAAGAATATGACAACTATTCCTTCCTGGTGGTCTTTGCCGACGGGGAGTGGGAAAAGGAGATCACCTTCGAGGCCCTGGACGACGACCTGCACGAGTGCGCAGAGGTAGTCAACGCCATCGTCATGGAAGCCCGCGGAGCGGAAGTCTATTCCAACGCCTGCACGGCCTCCATCGCCATCGAGGATGACGAGCCGGAGATCCCCAGCGCCATGGGCTTTGCCGAGACGGAGATCTGGGCGGACAAGGCCGCCGGAACCGTCCGCATTCCCCTGACCCGTGAAAGCGAGGGGCTGCAGTATGTGACCGGCGTGGACTACACCACGGAGAACGGCACCGCTGTGGCCGGGACCGACTATGCCACCAACAGCGGCACGGCCCTCTTCCCGTCCGATCTGGATTATACCTACATCGAGATCGACCTGGTGGATGACGGCATCGCCCTGGCCCAGGAGGAGAACGAGCTGTCCTTTACCGTGAAGCTGACTGCCGCCAAGGGCGGCGGCGGGAGCACGCTGCTGGAGGGGAAGGATACCATTACCGTCCGCCTCTATAACTCCGGCGAGGGCATCGGAGACGTGAATCTTGCCACTGCGCTCTACTCCCCGGATGAGGAGGACCTGACCGGCGCTGTGGAGGATACCTCCGCCATCGTTCCGGCGGGGGGCAGCGTGACCGCCTCCGCCGTGGCGCCCGGCGAGAACGCCGTGGGCGAATATACCGTTGACGGCGCCGCCGCCGGCGGAGAGGGTGGGATCAGCACCTATTCCCACACCTATACCGGCGCACTGAACTTCGGCGTTCAGCACGGCGAGGGCTTCTGGACGGACAACGCCCAACTGGCCAACGAGGATGTCAGCGGATACACAGGCGCGAAAGTGGCCCGCGAGTCCGACGACTGTGAGAAGTATGTGAAGAACGCTAAGACACTCTGGAGCACGGGTTCCGCTTATGGCAGCACAGGTTGGAGTTATTGGACGGAGAGGGGCGGCCGCATGGACATGCAGGTCCCCCATCTCTATGACCGGTACAGCAGCGTGGTAATCAACACCAGCGTCAAGTCGGATAAAAGCAACAATACTCCGATATTCGGTGCCGGCGGGGATGATCACTCTGAACCGCAGTTCGGGCTGGAGCATTGGGGCGACAATTACCAAAAGGTCGTGAACTATAGCCTTCTATGCGAGCCAGGGGATGTCCGCGCAAACAGATGGGTATTTCAATCCGGCACATATCGAACTCTTCCCGACTCGTTAGCGCTGAGCTTTAACCAGCACTATTGGTCCAGCGGCAAGAAGGGCGACGCCCACTGCGACATCCGGCTGCTGAACGGCTACATGGTCCGCCGCACCATCCCGATGCCCATTGTGCGCATCCATACGGCGGACGACCCCTATCTGGAGGCCAACGCCGCCAGCCTCCATGAGACCATCAAGCCGGTGATCTCCCTGGTTTCCGGAAAGGGCGGCACCACGGACGACGGGACCAAGCTCTATAACAATTCCCAGGTGAAGGTCACCCGGGGCAACAATGCCAGCGCTTACACTTTCGCCAGCCAGGCCAACGGCGGGCTGAGCGATAACTCCCTCTTCTTCAGCTCGGAGAACGCGGACGATAAGAACTACTGGGCGGACGCGAGCATGACCAACAGAGAAGAGGGCACGCTGACGCTGCTGACGTCCGCCAGCTCGACCAGAGAGCAGGGCTATATCAACGTGGTCATGGACCGGGAACAGAAGTTCTCCCTGGAGATCGCCCCCTCTGTGCCCCGGCTCAGTGAAGAGGACAGCACTGCCATCGACCCCGCTCAGATCGAGGGCACCTGGAATAACCTCTGGGAGAAGGCTGAGCGCAACGGCGGTGCGACCTATCAGTACCGGGAGGTCACCTGGGACTTCTCCAACGGAAATGATGGCTTCAGCGCTGAGAAGACAGGCAAGCTGACGAAGGACATGTTCGGCGGAGACGGCAGCCTGTTCCAGACCGGCACGAAGCTGAAAAACGTCCGCTCCATCAATTTCCATCTGGATGCGGACGATGTGATCCTGGTCAACGGCATTGCCTATGCGGGCAATGAGGACGTCCCCATCCCCGCCAACCAGTATCTCAACGACAACATTACCCTCTATTACTACGATGCGGATTACGTCACCGCCGAGAACACCATGCTGGCCACCATTTCCCGTGTTGAGCGCTACATTGACCTGAACGACGACGGCGTGGTGGCGGGCACTGTGAATCCGACCACCGGCGAGTTTGTCCCGGACGAGAGTGAGTATGCCTACTCCGAGGACACCAAGACCGGCACCTACTATGTGCTGCCCTCCCTGACGGACAGCAACTACCCCATCACCCAGCTGGCACCCCGGCAGGGTCCAGACGGCAAGTACCACCAGATCGTGCTGAAGGTCTATTACTCCATGCTGCCCCGGAGCCTTGTGGTCCCCGCCGGCGCCAGCAGCGAGGACACTGCGGAGGTCATTCCCGCCGTGGTCACGGCAGTCACCTCCGCCGCCGTCCGCAGCTCCATGAGCGACGAGCAGCTGGGCTACCGCTATATCAACCACAGAAATACCGGCAGCGGCAAGCCGATGTACGAGGCAAAGGCCTCCGCCATCTCCACCGTGGACATCCCCCTGGGCGGTGATTTCAACCCGGCCACCATTGCGGGCGAGACCATCACATGGAATCCCGACTGGAGAGGCAATCCCTATCCCGGCACCGAGTTCACGGACCCCCGGCCGGTCTACCTGGACGGCACCGTGCTGGGCGACCGCTATGCCGTGGGCCAGGTGACCCAGGACGGCCGGCTGACCGAGGATGGCAAAGAGAAGGTTGCCAACTACCTCAGCTCCATGCAGGAAAACGACACCTTCACCCTCTGCGTGCGGGAGACGCCCAAGTCCGCCACCTACAGTCTGCGGTCGGAGCCGGTGCAGTATCTGCCCGGTGTGGAATCCTCCCGTCTGGCGGAGGCCGCCACCTATCCCTCCTCCACCAGCGCCCGGAATCTGACCGATCCCAACAGCGATCATAAAAATGCCGGTTTTGACTCATCGGAGGCCAAGAGCCCCATGAGCGAATACGACATGGGCGGCGAGATCAACCTGCCGGAGATGGAGCTTGGCATTACCGACTTCGTCAACATCTCCACCAACGGTCTGGAAATGGCGATCTCTGTGGGCGCAAATATCTTTAACTTGGGCATGGAGAACGACTTTTTACATCAAGAGGACCACTCCTTCGGGCCTAAGGAGACCAACGCCCTCGCAGACGCCAACGAAGATGCGATCGATGGTGTCAAGCAGGCCTGGAACTCCCTGTTCGGCAAGCGTGATAAGGATACCGGCCACCATGTGGGGGGCTATTATGACGCGGCGTGTGAGGCGCTCGATAGGCTTGGGGCCGCGGGCGACAGCGACAGCGGCGGGGAAGGCTATAACGGTAAGATCATTTCCAAGGGCTTTGAAGCGAGTCTGGCCGCAAACCTCACGCTGCTGCTGAAGTGGGACCCCATCGAAAACCGCTTCTTCTTCAACCAGCTGATGCTGGTGGTGGCGGCATCGCTGGAATTCTCCTACACCGTTTATCTGACCCCCTGCCCCCTCTTCTACTGCTGTGTTACCGTCGGCTTCGGGGTTGAGATAGCCACCGGTCTGGAGGCCAGCCGTGTCAAGGTCATGGGCGAGTCCACAAATCTGGAGATCCACGAGGGCACAGCTTCTACGAAGTGGCAGATTCCTGATCGCTCCAAGTGGACGTATTACTCGGATCAGAAACACATGGGCTATGACGAGCTGGACGAGCCGGAGGACAACGACTTTATTGTGGGCAAGCCGAAAGACCCCACTACGAACGAGCCGGGAGCCAGCTTCACCTATACCACAAAAGAAAAGGCCATCGATGTTTATTTCTGTGGTACGCTCTATGTGGAGGTATTGGACGCTGACCAGCCCGAGGGCTTCAGCCCCGGCACCATCCACTCCGCCGGAGACGAGGCCGTCACCATCAAGTTGGCCAAAAAGGTGGACGGCAAGGACAACAGCAAACCCTACACACTGAAATTTACAGTGGTGGACGACGAAAAGACCCGCAGCTATAACGAAGGTGAAGCCTACAAGGAACTCGAGTCCGGCTACGCCATCGTGGACCGGATCGTGGAGATCGATCGGCAGACCAGCGACATCTATTTCGCCGGAATCAGCATCTCCCCCGAGGCCTCCCTGGAAATCGCAGTGGGCCTGGGAATCGAGATCTTCAAGGTGGAGCTGTTCATCAACGTCAGCGTTGGCTGCTCCTTCGCCATTCTGGGTCACGACTCGCCGGACTACGCCGGAGAGGAAGCGGAAAAGAACACATTTGTATTCAACGAATTCTCCATGGCGGCCGGTGTGGGATTCCGAGTGGTGGCGTTCCTGTTCAGCTTTGAATTCAACGCCATCCAGTTCTCCATCACCTATGACCGAGAGACAAAGTATGACGAGGATACCCAGAAGAAGACCGGGTGGAACTTCATGTGGTACGCCGCCAACCGGCAGATTCAGAGCTATGACCTGCGGGGCGGCGGAGATGACGACATTCTGAAGGTCAAGATCATCCTGCCCGGCGAAGCTCCCCGGGATGAGGCGATCTTCAGCCCGGAGGACAATATGGACTCCGGCATCACCCCCTTCGCGTTCAACCCCAGCGACAACACCGTTCCCTTCCAGTACTCCGGCTACGGCAGCACCGGCGATGCCTTTACCCTGGGCAGCGATCTGGTCTCCGGCAGCACCTATGAGCTGGTGACGGCGGACGGCTCCAACTACATCGTCTACACGGTCACGGATACCGATCAGGACAGCATCAACCAGAGCCGGGTGGTTCTCTCCAAGGTGCAGGAGACCGCGATCCCGGACGAGGACGATCAGCCTACTTCTGATACGGTCTACGGTCTGGTCCATCCCTTCGACGCGGATGAGCGGACCCCGTATCTGGTGCTGGACAACGACGCCAGCGGCGACCTGGACTTTGACGCCTGGGTGGATGAAAACGACGCCATCCATGTTGCCTGGGTCAGCTACACCGATGAGGCAATGGGTGCCTACGAGACTGCGCTGACTACCGGCGACGCCATCGACGCCATGGAGGCCGCAGGCAAAAACACCGCGGTCAAGACCGTTACGGTGGATGTGGGACAAGGCACCAAGGGCGACGTGAAAACCGTCTCCAACAACGCCCCGGACCACGGCATGTACTACATGCCCTCCGGCGCGGGCGACATGGTCTTCTATGCCGAGGCGTGCTATTACACCGAGGAGGAGCTGACCACTCTGCTGGATGCCTATAAGGGCTACTACGGTGAGACAAACTACAGCAAGACTTCCGGTGGTCTTTACTACGGCGAGGACGATCCCACCGCTGATTACCAGATGTCCATGAAGCGGATGCGCGCACAGGTCTACGGCAAGAGCTTCTATCCCACCTTTGCCGTCCTGGATCAAGCCACTGGCGGCTACACCGTCTCCAAAGTGACGGCGCAGGATTGGCTCGATAAGGGTGTGCAGATCGAAAACGCCAGCCTGGCCCAGGTAAACGGCGACTACTATGCCGCTTACACCACCGCGCAGTCCGCGCTGATCAACGGCAATACGGACGACCAGACCATCAAAAAGCTCTACCTCCAGAAGCTGACCATCGGCACGGAGGGTGAGAACGCCGGTAAGGCCGTTCCCGGCAGCGCGATTGCTCTGCGCAAGCTGGTGGACAACGCCAAGGACAGCACTGACGACGGCGTTTACGCCAACGCTGCCCGTTCCGAAGCATACAACGATCCCTACTTCTCCAATGTCCAGTTCCTGAACGGTAAGTTGGGCGGTCTGGTCGGCGAGGAAGAGAACTTTGACGAACAGATCGAGATGCAGTCTTACAGCCTCCGTTCCGCCGCAGAGACCTTCCTCATCTTTGAGATGAACGGCAACACCTATGTGGTCCCGAGCGCGAGCCTGGCAAGCATTACCGACGAAGACACCAGAAGCGGCAGCATCATCCCGTTCTTCACCCGCAAGACCGCCGAGGAGCTGAACAACTCTGATGGCGATCCCGCGGATAACGCACCTGCCGTCACCAACGTCACCTTCGGCGCAGACGGCAACGGCAACATCACCGCCGTCTATACCAAGGGCGAAAACGGCGCTCCCGGCAACGCGGTCTATCTGACCAAGTATGACCCGCAGAGCCAGAGCTGGGGCCTTGGCACCCGGCTTGCCATGCGCGATATGGATACCATTGAGGAGGCTGAGGCCAACGGCTGGGGCGCCACCGAGACAGCCGCCGCCTGGTATGACACCAACGACGACGGCAAGGCGGATACCGCTGACGAACCCTCCAGCTTCACCTTCAACCGCCTGCGCGTCGGCCTTGCGGGAGAGGACAAGCTGCTGGTCGTCGCGGAAGGCACGCTGATGACCCTGGAGGCCACGGAGCAGCAGCGGGCTACCTATGACGAAAGCGGAACCCTGACCGGTCTGGCGCCGGTGATCGATGAGGAGGGAAATCCTGTTTACTCCTTCCAGCCCAAGCAGACAAACGGCGCCTATGACACGACCAACGGCGTGTATGCCCTGAGCTTCGGCATGGGCAATCAGGGCATCGGCTCCGCTGCCCTGTACCTGAGCAACTATGACCTGACCCCCGGCTCCACCATGAATGCCAGCGTCTCCTTCGTCAACAGCGGCGACGTGGCGATCCGGGCCAGCAAAAACGATCCTGCCACCATCACCATGTTCGCAGGCGATGAAGCGGTGGCTGAGTGGCAGATCACCGAAAACGTCCGGGCGGGCCAGGAGGTCAACACCGAATCCGCATTTGTTACGATGCCCGCCGGACTGAAGACCGGCGACAAGATCTATTTCACCGTCAACGAAAATGTGGATTACATTGGTGAGGGGAATGCCTTCTCTCAGACCACCAAAACCGCTGACGGCGCAGAGGATACTGCCGCCTGCATCACCGTGGCGGAGCGTGTGGAGCTGGGCTACGAGGACTTCGACATCACCATGGTGGGCGCGGACGAAGACACCGTGACGCTGGCCGCCGACATCCATGTGGGCAACCGCGGCAGCGCCACATCGGATATGACCTATCTGCGCTTCCAGTATGAGAAGGTCAATTCCAAGGGTGAGACGGAGCTGTACCCCGTGGACCTGACCGGCCACAAGCTCAGCGTCAGCGACGAATCCCCCATCAGCCGCTTCTTCGCCCGTGACGAGCGGACGCTGTCCAACGGGTATCTGCTGCTGCGCACCATGCAGGACGGCGTGGAGACGGCCGACGCCACCAAGGCGGGCCAGATCCAGTCCATGTATGGCCGTACCGTCACCGGTACCTTCACCGTTCCCAAGGACTGCTATGACACGAATTACAGCACCGGCAGTCTGAATCTCCGGGTGACCATTGAAAGCTATAGCGACAGCGGCGATGAGAATCCGGAATTCAACACCGCCAACAACGCAAAGTTCCACAGCGTGGAGCCGGAGACCCTGTTTACCACAGTCAACAGCGTTAATATGCAGGTCGGTTCCACCCTGCGTCTGCCGCTGGCCATGCAGACCAGCACCAAGACAGCGCCTACCGTCACCGTTACCGAGATCACCGACGATGGCAGCCGGAACCTCAGCGTACTCTACTATGACGGGAACCAGGGGGCCATCGTGGTCATGCCCGCCGAATCCGGCGAGGGCAAGATCCGCGTGGCCGATACGGCGACCAACTCCTTCCACGACATCTGCTACACGGTGGAAGGCGAAGGAGTAGGCCTGAACATCTACGATGACAACGGCATCTTCACGTGGTATAACGCCTCCGGCAATGCCGGGGATGCCGGTCACAACGCATGGGACTTCAGGAAAGCCCTGGTTTGGTCCGAGGACCTGCAGGCTTCCCCCCTGAGAAGCGACTTGGCGATCGGCTATGAAGGCGACTCCTTCTCCTTCCAGACCTTAGCGGATTCCATCAACCTGTATTTCATGGGAACGGATACCAAGACGCCGGTGGAAATCGAAGTGACCAGCAATCTTTCCGGCTTCGGCACCAAATCCTATACCTCCGCAAACGGAACAGTCCCCGTAACCATCGACTTCGGCAACAGCGAATCCATTGCCCACACCGTTACCATTCAAGTAAAGAGCAGCGAGGTCCGGTTTGACAAGCTGGAGGAGACCTTCTCCGATTCCCTGAATATCCAGACCGATCCCACTGCGCCCGGCGTCTACTGGAGCCGCACCCTGCCGAAGGCAGCATCCATCAAGCAGGGCGAGACCGTAAACCTGACCGCGTACTTTGCCGACCTGGGAGGACTGGTGTCTGTCACCATGAATGGTGCAGACGTCTCCGGCCAGATCGGCAAGGACGGTGAAGAACTGTGGTCCCTGCCTCTGACCATCACGGAGAATGGAAGCTACCGCTTTGTCGTTACCGACACGGCAGGCAACACCACCACCCGCGATCTGTCCGTGGACTGGTTCAGCGCCACGCTGACGCAGAGCACGGACCCCGGAGCGCCGGATATCACCGCAATGCTGACGCGGCAGGACGGGACAGCCATTCCGGCCACCGTTCCCGGCGATATGCAGGTCATGCTGAAGGTGACGGACAGCAGCGGAAACGCTGTGGAAGCCACCATCAGCCAGTATCAGTATAACGATCCCGAATCCCCCACCAGTCAGTACTTTGCGCCTTGCGAGGATATGGAACCCAACGAAGATACCCTCTATCCCGTCCTCCGCGGCATCTACCGTGCCGCAGTCAGGGACGAAAGCACCGGCGTGACCAGCTACCGCTTTGTAAACCTGAATGAGCGGGATTCCAACGCACCCGCGGCCTCCCTCAGCAAAAACGCCGACGGCACCGCGCTGGTTTACGCCGCTGAAAAGTTCGCAAGCGACAGCGACGAGATGACCCAAATCACCAGCATCCAGCTCAATGACCTGGAGCTGCTCAATCCCGGCGAAAGCGGTTACCGCTTCTCTGGCAGCTATGTCCTGACCCACGGCGGCAGCTATGTTCTGACCGCAGTGGATGAGGCCGGAAACACGGGCGTCAGCGGTGAAGTGGAGGTTGATCCGCTGCCCATCGTTCTGCCGGAGAGCGCTATCTCCATCACCAAGGTGACAGAGACCAGCTCCACGGATGAGAAGGGACAGACGGTCTACACCTCCAACAGCGACGGCAGGGTCATGATCGACCTGAGCCGGATCACCGGCGGCGTCTATGACAGCGAAGCGTCCAAGGCAGCCGGAAAGGCAGCTGGCAGCTACGAGTTTGCCCTGCTGCCCATCGTCGGAAAAGATGTCCCGGCTCCCGACGAGAACACAGAGTGGGAAAAGACCGGTCAACTGAACGGGCTGGATGCGGGAGACTACGCCCTTTATGTCCGCGACAGCAATGCGCCTGATGTGACTGCCGGGCCCATCTCCCTGACGGTGGAGTTCCTGCGGGTCATGATCCACAGCGTGGAAACGACTCCCGCGCCCAACGGTTCCATCACCGTGTCCGCCACCGGCGGCACCGGCGCTCTGGAGTATGCGATCTACAGTCTGGATCTGGAGACTTCCGGCAAGCTGACCATCAATGACCAGGGCACCCCCAACGATGACCACGATGACACTGTGGACACCGTTCAGAGGGATGGTTCCGTTGTTTCCCGTCTTCTGTGGCAGGACGCCAACACCCTAACAGAGCTTCCCTACGGCAAGTACGTCGTTAAGGTGAGGGATTCCAGTGACCACGCCAACTACGCAGAGAAGGAGGTGCGTGTCAGTACAAGATCTTCCGGTAGCGTCTCCAATTCGGTAACTGTACCGGAGCAGCCGGAGCACGGTACCATTTCTGTCAGCCCCTCCAACGCATCTGAAGGCAAGACCGTTACAATCACTGTTACCCCGGATGAGGGCTATGGTGTGCAGACCGTCACAGTGACGGACAAAAACGGCAAGAATGTCACTGTGACTTCTCTTGGCAATGGTAAGTACAGTTTCACCATGCCTGGCACCGCAGTTACCATCGAGGCCACACTTATACCGTTGAGCGGCACCGTAACCTTTACCGATGTTCCCGCCAATGCCTACTATGCGGACGCGGTGAGTTGGGCGGTACTCAATGGTGTCACAAAGGGCACCTCCGAGACCACATTCTCTCCCAATGCAAGCTGCACCCGTGCCCAGGCCGTCACATTCCTGTGGCGTGCTGCCGGGTCCCCGGCTCCTAAGTCCGGCACCATGCCCTTCACCGATGTGGCTGCTGACGCCTACTACCACGACGCCGTGCTGTGGGCTGTGGAACAGGACATAACCAAGGGTACCAGCGATTCCACGTTCAGTCCCAACGCAACTTGCACTCGGGCGCAAATCGTCACCTTCTTGTGGCGTTCTCAGGCATCCCCTGCGGCCGGTGCGGTGAATCCCTTCACCGACGTGGCAGGCAATGCCTACTACGCAGAGGCTGTGAAGTGGGCTGTGATGGAGGGCGTTACTTCCGGTACTACCGCTACCACTTTTAGTCCCAACGATAACTGCACCCGCGCACAGATCGTCACCTTTCTGTGGAGACGGTTTGGTGAGTAAGTAAGCTGCTGAAGTAACCATCTACCGCTACATGAAGTAACCTGCAATCCACATAAAACCCCAAAGCGACCAAAGGGGCGGCGGTGTTGAGCCGTCGCCCCTGTTCTGTAATACACAGAAGTGAATACCCGCAAGCATCGTATTTTGATGTCAAAACGCCACTTGCGGGGGTACTCCCCTGACCCTAATGCCGCCTGTGGGCGGGACCTTTTGGCAAGATCACGGAAAGTTGGGTGTCCCATACCTGTCTGAAAAGAAAGAGGAGATTCGGCAACATTGCCGAATCTCCTCTTTCCTATAGTAAGGTTTGACAACATTGTCAGAAGCATTTCTACAAAATATTCTAAACCGCACAAAGGCTGTCCGGGTTTTCTGTTATCCTCCGGCATAGAACAAGGAGGAATACCATGAGCAGACAAACACACCGTACCTGTGTCCGCATGAGCGAGAAGGAGTATCAACGGCTGAAACGCCGGAGCGGCGCCGCCAGGCTGTCCGCCAACGCCTGGCTGATGGAGGAGTTGGCGCGAAACTGCCCCATCCTCTACCGGGTGGAGCAGACCAGGGAGGTCATCCGATTCATGGACGCGGCGGGCCGGGACATCAATGCCATGGCCCGGAATTTCAACAGCGGCGATGGCACAGCGGAGGAATTGCGGTTCGCTGTGGAACGTCTGGCCCAGGTGGTAGAGCGGTTTTGCGCCCTGCGGAGGGAGGGCTATCCCCGTGCGGTATAAGGTCAGGCCCCGCGGACCTATGCGGGACAATAGCAGAAATCTCTCCGTCCGCATGACAGAGGAGCAATACCGGCAGTTGTGCCGGTATCTCGCCCTCACCGGCCTGCCGGTCACCACCTACTTCCGCAAACTGATCCGGGGAGAGCACGTCCGGGCACGACTGTCCAGGTTCGGCTTGAATCCCCACCCCGGTGTCAACCACATCTGTTCCAATGTCCGTCAGATCGCCCGCAATCCCAGGGCCAGGGCATTGGAGCCGGAAGCGGTAAGACAGCTGGAGTTCCTGGCCGATCTGCTCTGCAGGGAGAGCGACCGCCTCACCCGCCAGAAATAGCCCCTGTCCGGCTACAGGAGGCCCCGTGCGGCCCCCGAAGGCCCGGGCAGGGTTAAGGGGACCGCTTTCGGCAATGTTGCCGAAAGCGGTCCGGAGGAAGGCCCGGCGACATTGACAAACCTTCCTCACAAAATGTTCAGAGGGGGGAGTCATTTGCAAATCCAATCATCTGCAAAACAAAACGACAGCGAGGAGGTCTGACTCACTCGGACACAACTCTCCCACGGCAGGATCATTCGGGTAGTGTCCGTGTTCCCGGAAAAAGAGCGCTGCTCGCCGGAGGATAAGCTGAAAACTCTGATCGACCTGGAAATCCAGCAGCAGAAGCTGTGCGCGTAAGCCATACAGCGGCCTCGCCGCTGTATGGGAAAAGAACTGGATATCCAGGCCGCTTTGGAGTATGATAGCGTCACAATGCGCTGAACGGTTTGACAGCGAAAAAGGAGGGCTGTATGAACCAGTCAAACCAGATGAAGATCACCGCCCTGTACTGCCGTCTCAGCTAGGACGATGGATTGGACGGGGATTCCAACAGCATTCAGAACCAGGACAGCGTACTGGGCCGCGTCACGGCGGAGCAGTTCTAGACTCTCTCCAGCGGCTACACGGAGGAGCTGGCCCGGCTCAAGGAAAAAATCCCAGCACAGGAGGCGGCCATTCAGGCACTGCGGGAGAAAGTGTGCGGCACAGACCATTTCATCGCCCTGGCAAAACGGTACACCGACATCCAGGAACTGACCCCGGAACTGCTGCGGCTGTTCATTCGGAAGATCGTGGTCCATGAGAAGGACGTAAAATGGAGCAAGCACGCCCGGCAGGCGGTTGAGATCCACTACAACGATATCGGGTACATGGGCACAGCACTGGACGAAACACAGGGAATGGCAGAACCGGCATAGACAGAAAAGCCCCCGGCAGATACTGCCAATGCAATATCAGTCGGGGTTCCGGACGCCTAAGAAGTTACCCCTATTAAGGGGGAACTTCTTAGGCGTCCGGCTTTTCATATTCTTTCGGCGGAAACTACTTCCGCTCCTCCTGGTAGCGCGGGTCCTCCAGCAGCTCCTCCATCCAGGCCTTGTACAGGGCGGGCCTGAAGTCGGAAGCGCCGCCCAGTGTGGGATTTTTTCCGAAAATCTGCAGATTGGCCAGGGACAGGTCCACCGTGGCCGTATACATCCGGTTCTGGATGGCTCTGGGATCGGTGAAGGGATATCCCGCGTAGTACTCGGCCTCCCAGAAATTCATACTGGGGCCGATGATGCTGGCGCCGCCCCAGAAGACATTGAAAAGATCCTTCCCCGCCAGATTCGAGGTGACCACATAGATGTGGTCTACGATGCTGGCTGAGACCAGCGAGGCATTCCCCAGTGCTGTGCCGTGGCATTTGGCGTGGGCGGAGAGGTTCAGATAGACCCGGCAGCCCTTGGCGGCGTAGTAGCGCATCAGCTCCGGAAAACAGTAGGAATCATAACAGATCCCCACCCCTATGGGGCCCCAGGGCGTCTGGAACAGGAAGGGGTCCCTGCCGCGGATGGCCCAGTGGGGCTCGGGGTAGGCCAGATGGATCTTGCGGTATACGCCCAGAATTCCCTCCGGACCGCAGACACAGGCGGAATTATAGACCGCTCCGGGGTCTCCGCGATCCCGCTCAGGCAGACCGAAGGCCACATAGAGACCGAATTTCCGTGCCGCCTCGGCAATGCGCTGGGAGGAAGGCCCCGGTACAGTCTCCGCCTGCAGAACCTGCATTTTTTCCGCCTTGGGCTGCTCTTTCTTGTCGTCGTAACCGGTCAACGCCATCTCCGGAAAGACCACCAGGTTGGAGCCCTCGCCGGCGGCCAGCTCGATATAGTCCAGCATGCGCTGGAGGTTGAGCTCTTTCTTTCCCCAGATGGCGTGAAAGGCCACGGTGGAGATCTTCATCACATGCTTCATATCGGTGATCCTCCGGCCTTACGGGTTATGGTCGTCGCCGGGCGGGGCGCAGCGCCCCCGGCGGGAGCCGTCTTCCCTACGCAGAAAGCGCGGGCGCGTCACAGCCCCAGAGACGCCTTGTTTTCCATGGCCAGATGGTAGTAATGCTGGGTGTGGTCCAGACGCTCGGCCAGACTGCCCTCGTCCAGCGTCTTGATGACCTTGGCGGGAGAGCCCACCACCACGGAGAAGGGGGGGATCACCGTGCCCTTGAGCACCAGGGCCCCGGCCCCGATCACAGAGCCCCGCCCGATATAGGCCCCGTCCAGGATGACGGCGCCCATCCCGATGAGGCAGCAGTCCTCGATGGTGCAGGCGTGAAGGATGCAGTTGTGGCCCACGGTTACGTTGTCGCCGATGATGGTGGGGATGCCGCTTCGGGCGTTCAGGCCGCTGCGCCCGCTGTCGGCATGTACGGTGGTGTTGTCCTGGATGTTGCTCCACTTGCCGATGGCGATGTGGTTGACGTCGCCCCGTACCACCACGTTGTACCAGATGCTCACGCCCTCGGCCAGGGTGACGTCGCCGATGACTCTGGCGCCGGGGGCGAGAAAGGTGTTCGGATCGACCAGGGGGAAATGCCCCTTATAAGGATAGAGCGTGCTCATGTTGTCTTATCCTCCTGTTGCTGTCTGCGGGCAGGGCCCGGCTCACGATTTGCGTACCTCCACCCGAATGGTGTCCAGAAGCGCCTGGGCCGCCTGGGTGGCGGAAAGACGATTGTGGACGATCTCCTCCCGGACCTCCGCTGTGCGCGCGATCACGGCGGGGTTGTTGAGGATCTCGCTGCGAAGCTGCTCCTCGGTCATCTGCCAGACCCAGTCCAGCGTCTGCTGCTGGCGGCGGCTCTGGAGGCTGCCGCGCTTTTCCATGATGTCCATGAAGGTCATCACCACGTCCCAGATCTCCGCGATGCCCTCGCCGTTCAGGGCGGAGCAGGTGTACGCCTTCGGGGCCCAGCCCTCCACCACGGGGCGCAGATAGTGGAGCACCTGCTCATATTCCGAGCGGGTCACCAGGGCCTTCTGCTTGTTGGCGCCGTCGGCCTTGTTGACCAGAATGGCGTCGGCGGTCTCGATGACGCCCTTTTTGATGCCCTGGAGGTCGTCGCCGGCCCCGGTCAGTACCACCACCAGGAAAAAGTCCACCATGGAGCGCACGGCGGTCTCGCTCTGTCCCACACCCACCGTCTCCACCAGGATGGTGTCGAAACCGGCCGCCTCACACAGGAGCATGGTCTCCCGGCTCTTGCGGTTCACTCCGCCCAGGGTCCCGCCGGAGGGGGAGGGGCGGATGAAAGCGTCCGAACGCTTGGAGAGGGTCTCCATTCGGGTCTTGTCACCGAGGATGCTGCCCTTGCTGACAGAGCTGGAGGGGTCCACCGCCAGCACGGCCACCTTTTTGCCCAGATTGCACAGGTAGTTGCCCAGCGCCTCAATGAAGGTGCTCTTCCCCGCGCCAGGTACGCCGGTAATGCCTACCCGGACGGAATTCCCCGTGTGGGGAAGAAGGCGCTGGAGAATCTCCTGGCCCAGAGCGAAGTGCTTGGGAGCGTTGGATTCAATGAGGGTAATGGCCTTGGCGAGCATCATGCGGTCTCCGCGGAGGACTCCCTCCACATAGTCGTCCACCGTATATTGCTTGCGGACGAACCGGGCCGGACCGGGCTCGGAGGGATGCCCGACCTCATCGATTCCGCTCATGACCTGACAGGCAAACTCCTTGCCGGCGTCGCTGGGGGCCCATTCCGGCTTGTAAGTCGTATAATTTTCCAAAAAACCTCCTCCTAGCTCTTAATTCTGTATCAAAAGTATACGCTCCACCCATAGAAAAGTCAAACCTTTTCAAGCTCGGAAAGCTTCGCACTTTCGCCGCCGACCGTAAGGCAAATACCGAATGTTTCCTCCACTCTTTTTCATTTCCTTTGACAGCAGCCGGACCCGCCGTTACAATGGGGGATAACGGCGCCTCCCGCGGAGAGCGGGCCGTCCCGACCCAGGGAGGAAGGGCGTCAAGGAGGGCCCCATGAAGAAAAGACTGCCGGCGCTGCTGCTGGCTTTGAGCATGCTTGCCCCGCTACCCGCAAGGGCGGCGCAGCCGGAGACGCCTCCCGTCTCCCCTTGGGCGTGCGACGCCATGTATGAGGCGTTGGCACTGGGGCTGTGGGAGGCGGACGGGACCGACAGCGTTCTGGAGGAGATCACGGACGAACAGCTGGAGCGGATCGGGTCCATAGTGTCCGACCGTCTGGCGCTGCTGAAGGCCCCCGCCCGTGCGCCGGCGCCTCCGCCGGCGATCGACACCACCAGGGGCGGAGTCGTCAACGCCCTCTACCGGCAGGCGGCGGTCTGGGATTTCCCGGAGGTGGAAGCGGATGCGGACGCGGTGGACTGCCTGGTGGAGATGGGGGTGCTGCTGGGCAGGGGAGAGGCACGGGACCTGGCGCTGGAGAGCCCCTGCACGCTTCAGGAGGCGCTGGTCATGGCGCAGCGGCTGGTGCTGCATCTTTACGACCGCCGCGGCGCGGGCGCCCAGGGCTTTCTCTGGAGGGCCGAGGGCAATGGGAACACCCTCTATCTTCTGGGCACCATCCACGTGGACCGGGACAATATCTATCCCCTCTCCGGGCGGCTGCGGGAGATCATCGCCGGTGCGGACGACGCCATCTTCGAGGTGGACTTTGGAGACAAGGAGGACACGCAGGCATTCCTGGCCATGCAGGATTACCCCGAGGGGGAAGCCCTGCGGGACCATGTGAGCGGTGCGCTCTTCCAGGAGGCGGTGGCCGTGGGGGCGGCGCTTCCGCAGCCCTACACCATGGACGAGGCGGCGGTGGACCGATATAAGCCCTGGGCCTATGCCAATCTTGTGAACAGCGTCACCCTTCTCATGGGAGAGGACAGCCTGGAGGACCCTCTGGCGGTGGATACCTACATATATAATAAAGCGGTCAGCAGCGGCGTGACTGTGGACGCGGTGGAGAGCTATGTTTACCAGGGTGAGCTGTTTGACAGCCTGTCCGGTCCCTACCAGGCCGGATATCTCTCGGGGGCTCTGTCCGGCTTCCGGGCCGCGCAGCGCGGCGATACCGTCTCCTCCGGCGTAGAGGATATCTCCCGCTGGGTGGAGTGGTGGAAGAGCGGGGACGCGGCCTCCTTTGCCGCCGCCTACGGCAAGGACGAGGTACTGCGCGCCGCCGACGAGCTCGACGAGCGCCTGCTGCTCCGCCGGGACCCCGGCATGATCGAATACGCCGACCGCTATCTGAGCGCGGAAGGTCCCCGCACCGGCATCCTGGTGGTGGGCGCGGCCCATATGATAGGAGAGACCGGCGTAGTGCGGGGCCTGCAGGCGCTGGGCTATACCGTGGAGCTTGCGCCGGACGGGCGATGAGATCAAAACAGGGCGTCCCGCCTGCGGGACGCCCTGTTTCTGCTTGAAAAAGGATGCGGAGTGCCGCCGCCCTTACGCGGCGGTGGGCTGAGGCTCCAGCACCCGGGCCTTCTGGAGCAGGACCAGAATGGGGGGGATGACCAGAAGCTGGAGGATGATGCCGGGCAGAGCGGTGACGAAGGCCGCCGTGAAGAAGATCTGGAAGGAGTAGGACCCGGCGCGGAAGATGAGCGCATTCACCACGCCGTACACCACGCGGCCCGCCAGCATGGCGGAGACCAACTGGACGTACACCGAGGCGGTGCGGCTCCTGAGGCGGATGAACTGGCTCATGAGGCCGGACACTAGGCCGTAAGCCGCCAGCTCGCAGAGCATGGAGGGCAGGTAGGCCGCAGGGGGCATACCGGTGAGCAGGCTGGAGAGCAGCGGTGCCAGAATGCCGCAGGCCAAGCCGTAGGGCCAGCCGCAGGCCAGGCCGCACAGCAGGACGGGGATGTGCATGGGCAGCAGTACGCTGCCTGCATTGGGCACCATGTGGAAGGCCTGGGGTAATACCACGCCCAGGGCCGCGCACATGGCCGCCATGACCAGTTTTCTGGTGGCGCTTTGTTTCATGGGGAAGATTCCTCCTTCATTTCCTGAAAAAGCCACGAAAACAGCGGCCCCACTTCCTGCGGGACCCTGCCTTCGTGGCTTTCCATTCTGATATGCGGGGGAGAGAACGGTCATGCCGCCTTCCTGGCGGCTTTCTGTCGATCCATTCTACCGCAAATTGGCACTACCTGTCAAGGAGAAAAGAAACGACCCGCCGGGGGACAGGAGCAGGATGGCGATCCTGACGACCCCGCCGCACCTGCGCACAGGAACGTGCTGTTTCACGGGCCGGAGTTTGGCGACCGGCTGATCATTGTGGGCCGCTGCCGGCCCTGCGCTGGTGGGATTTCGAGCCGGAGCGCCTGCCGCCTTCCCGCCCGTACTCTGCGACGGGGATCTGGAGGCGGTTGCGGCAGATGATCCGCGGAATGCAGGATGGCCCGCCATGAGCAGGAAGGGCCGCCCGGGCCTCCGAGCCGGCGACGGATCAGAAAAGAACAAATGATTTGCATGGACGGCAAAAACGGGACACTGTTTCAAACAGTGTCTCGTTTTCGTACCTTATCGAATGCCCAAGGGGCCGATTACCGCTGCCAATTCCAGTGCATCACCAGCGGTGAGCGCTCTGCAAGGACGGAGGGAGCTGCGGAGGACGAGGGAGCGGGAAATGCCCCGACAAGCGGAGAAAATGCGCCCTTCATCGCCTGTAAGCTTAGAGAGAATCGTTTTTTACAGACTCCTGATAGTAAATCCCCCATGCCTTCATAGACTCCAGAATGGACCGCATGCTTTCCCCCAAGTCTGACAGGCGGTATTCCACTCGTGGGGGCACTTCGGGATATACGGTGCGCGTGATGATACCGTCCGACTCCATAGAGCGCAAGCTGTCCGTCAAAACCTTTTGACTGATCCCGTCCAGGTCTTTTTTCAACTCGTTGAACCGCCAGGGGCGGTCCAGCAGATTTCGTAAGATCAGCAGTTTCCATTTGTTCCCGATCAATTGAACGGTCGTAGCCACTGGGCAGGCCGGAAGTTCTTCTTTTGTCAGCATTTCCATGCCCTCCTGCAAAAGTAATTTGGATGATGTTATATCCAATTATAAATGTTAGATGCGAGCGGGGTCAAGTGGTTACAAAAAGGTGACTAAGTGAGAAAAAAGTGCGTACTTTTTCTGGAACATCCAGCATGTTATCGTATATCTGGAAGTCGAGAGACGCGATTTCACTTCTAACAAATATAAAAGGAGGAACGACTGATGGGACTGAAGCATTTGTTTGGCTGGGGCATCAAGGCTGAGAGCAAGGCTGCCACCGCTTGCGGTAGCGCCTGCGGCGCCGGTGACCCCAAGCCCACCGCTTGCGGCAGCGCCTGCGGCGCCGGCGACCCCAAGCCCACCGCCTGTGGCAGCGCCTGCGGCGCCGGCGACAAGCAGTAAGGCCCCCGCGCCCCTTCGGGGGCGCATTTCCCAAGCGGCGGAGCGGTCCACAGCTTGGGAAACGCGCTCCCCAGACCACCCACGCACAAACAGGAGGAACACACGATGGAATACTTTGCTTTTCAGTGGCACATTACCGAAGCCTGCGACCAGCGGTGCAAGCACTGCTACATCTATGCCCTGGGCTCCCACGCCAAATTCAAGGAGATGGCCCTGGCGGATATGGTCAAGGTCATTGGGAACTGCCAGACCTTCTGCGAGAAGGCGGGGCGGCTGCCCTACTTCTACCTCACCGGCGGCGACCCTATCCTCCACCCTCAGTTCTGGAAGCTGGTCGGACTGCTGAAGGAGCGGGACCTGCCCTTTGCCATCCTGGGCAACCCCTTCCATCTGACGGATGAGGTGTGTCGACGGCTGGCGGAGCACGGCTGCCGAAAGTATCAGCTCTCCCTGGACGGCCTGCGGGACACTCACGACCGCATCCGCCGGCCCGGCTCCTATGACGAGACACTGGCGGCCATTCCTCCGCTGAAGAGAGCCGGTATCGCTGTGGCCGTCATGGCCACCGTGTCCAAATGGAATGTAGCCGAGATCCCCGCCCTGGTGGACGTGGCGGTGGAGCACGAGGCGGACATCTTCGCCTTCGCCCGGTACTGCCCCTCCATGGCCGACCGGAACGTCACCTGCTCCCCCCAGGAGTATCGGGACATGATGGAGGCCTGCTGGGAGAGGTTCCAGAAGTACGAGGCACGGGGCTGCAAGACCACCTTCAGCCTCAAGGATCACCTGTGGATCCTGTTCCAATACGAGAAGGGGCTCTTTGATCCCGGGGACTACCCGAAGGACGACATGATCTACGGCGGATGCAACTGCGGCAACTGCCATATGACCATCCTCTCAGACGGGGCGGTGTACGCCTGCCGCCGGATGGAGAGCAGGGTGGGCAATGCCCTTGTCGACGATCTCTTTGACCTGTTCACTGGGGACACCTATGAGGAGTACCGCCGGTACGACAAGTTTGAGAAGTGTGCCGGGTGTGAGCTGTGGCGGTTCTGCCGGGGATGCCCCGCCGTGGCCGCTGGATACCACGGCAGCATGTACGCCCCCGACCCCCAGTGCTGGAAAGAGGTCTGATCATGGATATTTTTGATCTGATGTGGACCCGCCGCTCCATCCGCAAATATCAGGACCGGCAAATCCCGCGTCAAGCCCTGGAACAGGTGCTGCGGGCGGGAAGCTGGGCCCCCAATGCCGGAGGCGGACAGCGCACCATGCTGGTGGGGCTCCGGGACCGGACGCTGGTGGAGCGGCTGGGGCGGGTCAACGCCGCCTGCATGGACCGCTCCAGGCTGCTGGGCGGCCATGTGTCGGCGGAGCAGCCCTCCATTATCGACGACCCAGCCATCAAAAGCGGCTTCTACGGGGCCCCCGCCGTCTGCGCTGTATTCGCGCCGGAGAATTTTCTCTACAGCATCCCGGACGCCTTCTGCTGTGCGGAAAATATGGTACTCGCCGCCACCGGGCTGGGACTTGCCTCCTGCATCGTCGCACGGGGAGAGGAGACCTTTGACAACAGCCTTGGGCGGGAGCTCATGAAGGGATGGGGGGTGCCGGAGGGGTGGAAGGCCCGGTGCTTCGTCCTGCTGGGATACTGCGCGGGGGACTATCCGGCCCCCAAGGCGCGTCGGGCGGGAAGGGTCCTGATCATAGATGGGGAGGAGCGGTGACATGGACGCTAAAACTTGTCTGGAGAAGCTGGGCTATGTGGGGGTGCTGTCCTTCGCCACCGTGGATCGGTGGGGCGCGCCCCAGGTACGGTGCGTCAGCGCCGTTCACTATGAGCCGGAGGCCCTCTATTTCTTCACCGCCCGGGGCAAGGACTTCTGCCGGGAGCTGGAGCGGGACGGACGGGTCCAGGTGATGGGATACACCAAATACAAGGAGATGATCCGTCTGTCCGGAAGGGCGGAGGCTGTTCCGGAGACGGAGCGGACCCGCTGGATGGACACGATCTTTTCCGAGCAGCCCTATCTGGCCAACGTCTACCCCGGGGACACCCGGCATATTGGAGCAATATTTTGCATCCGAGATTTTTCCATCGAATACTTCAACTTAGGGGTCAAATCCATCTTCCGGGAGAGTTGGGCGGTGGGAAACAGCCGGCCAAGGGCAAAAGGCTATGGAATCACCCCCGATTGTATCGGCTGCGGACGCTGCCGGACCGCCTGTCCCCAGGGGGCGATCGACCCGGGGACACCCTTCCGCATCCGACCGGAGAACTGCCTGCACTGCGGCGCCTGCGCCGAGGCCTGCCCGGCAGGAGCGGTCAGGCCGAGAGGGGACGACTGCCATGAGAACGCTTTTTGAACCGCCCACGCTGGGCGGCGTGGGCGCCATTGTGACCAGCTGCGCCTATGTCTGCCGGGAGGAGCATCCCAACCCCCGGATGCTGGGCGTTTACGATGACAGCTTCCTCCCTGAACGGTCCGGACCTCCTGGGGCCCTCATCCGGCAATGGCAGGCGGACCCGGAGAAAAAGCCGCGCTGTGTGTCCTGCGGACGCTGCGTCCAGACGGAGGGGAAAAACTGTGTATTTCATTCGTGAGGGAGGGGGTATGGAGAATGCTTTGGAGCAAGCAGACAATCTTAAACAGGGATCCTGCGGCCGGAGCGGTGTTCCGGCTCCGCCGCGCCCTGGAGGGGGCCGACGCTGTGGTGATCGGCGCCGGGGCCGGCCTGTCCGCCTCGGCCGGGCTCGTCTATGACGGAGCGCGGTTCAGAAAGTATTTTTCTGATTTTGGGCAGAAATACGGCTTTCACGATATGTATGCTGGCGGCTTTTACCCCTATCCCACGCCGGAGGAGCACTGGGCCTATTGGAGCCGCTATATCCTGATCAACCGCTACATGGACGCCCCCAAGCCGGTCTATCAGGATTTGCTTGCGCTGGTCAAAGACAAAGACTATTTTGTGCTGACCACCAACGTGGACCACTGCTTTCAGAAGGCGGGCTTTGACAAGAAGCGGCTCTTTTACACCCAGGGGGACTACGGCCTGTTCCAGTGTGCGCAGCCCTGCTGCCGGGAGACCTGGGACAACGAGGAGGCCATCCGCCGGATGGTCAGGGAGCAAAGAGCCGGGAAGATTCCATCTGAGCAGATTCCGTGCTGCCCGAACTGCGGCAGGCCCCTGACCATGAACCTGCGCTCGGACGACAGGTTTGTCCAGGACGAGGGCTGGTACCGGGCCGCTCAGCGGTATGAGGACTTCCTGCGGCGGCACCGGCGGGGAAAGGTCCTCTATCTGGAGCTGGGGGTGGGCTACAACACCCCGGTCATCATCAAATATCCCTTCTGGCAACTGACCGCCAAGAACCCCGATGCGGTTTACGCCTGCATCAACCTGGGGCAGGCGGAGTGCCCGGGGGAGATCGGACGGCGCGCCGTCTGTATCGACGGCGATGTCGGTGCGGCGCTTGCCGAGCTGCTGGCTCTCAATAGTGGGGGCAGCACGGAGCCGCTTGCACACCCACGGCGGAAGTTGGGCTGAGAAGAGGGAGAGCCGGGGATGAGTCGGATCCTTGCAAAGGCAAGTATCGATCGGCTGCACCACCGGGAAAGGAGGGACCGCAGGATGGACCGACTGAAACAAATCGAAGAACTCAATCAGTTTTTGCTGGAAGAGATGCCCCGGTACCGGGAGCAGGCAGCGCAGTTTCCCCACACGGTATCGGAACAGCGAAGGCTGCTGCGGAGCCTGATGAATCTCCGGCCGCCCATGCCCCTGGACCCCGCATTTCTTCGGCCGCAGGACAAACTGCTGTCCACGGAGCGGGAGGAAAAAGGCGTGGTGGATGGGGACCGGCTCCCTGGGACTCCAAGCGACCAAAGGCTGGCGCTGTGGCAGGGGGACATCACCCGCCTAAAGGTGGACGCCATCGTGGACGCAGGCAATAGTGCCCTGCTGGGCTGCTTCTGTCCCTGCCACGGGTGCATCGACAACGCCATCCATTCGGCGGCTGGGCTTCAACTGCGGGACGAATGCGGATACATTATGAAGGCCCAGGGTCACCCGGAACCTGCCGGCCGGGCCAAGCTGACAGAGGGCTACAACCTGCCCGCCCGGTATGTCCTGCACACGGTAGGCCCCGTCGTGGGCAGGCAGACGACGGCCCGGGATCGGGCGGACCTGGCCTCCTGCTACCGCTCCTGTCTGGAACTGGCGGCGGAACATGGCATGAAAAGCGTGGCCTTCTGCTGCGTCTCTACCGGAGAGTTCCACTTCCCGCACAAAGATGCTGCGGAGATCGCGGTGGGGGCAGTAAAGGCGTTCCTGGAAACACGGTCCCCGGTGAAAAGGGTGATCTTCAATGTCTTTCAGGACTTGGACGCAAAGATCTACCGGGGTCTGCTCTGACCTGTGTGCTGGGCAAGCCGGGCGATGGAGGAGGCCCAGCCTTCCTTACGGCGGCGCACCGTCCGAAATCCCTCCACGCCGGACTCAAAGTCGGTGCGCAAACAAGCCCCGGACTGAAAGGAGAAGCAGCGCGACACACGAGAGTGTGTCGCGCTGCTTCTCCTCAACCGAAAAAAGCGGCCTCATGCGCTCGGTTCCGGGGCGGACGGCAATCTTCCCCGTTCGGACCAGCGGGGTTCAGAGGGATTCCGGGTTCTGAAAAAAGCCGGTGGTGTCCACGGTGAGATCGCTCTCCGCCTCCGGGCGGAGGGCGTCGAAATAGCGCTCCTCCAGGGGGATCCATTTCTCTAGGAAGGGGATCAGGCCCTCCGGCCCCTCCCGTTCCAGCAGGCGCCGCCGCTGCTCCTCCCGGGAGCAGGTGAGGAAGAGCTTCAGGTCGTACTGCGGGGCCAGATCCGGATGCAGGGCATAGCTGCCCTCCACGACGGTGAGGGGGCGGAAGGGGACGGACACCGGTGGCCGGAGCCGTCCGGCATGGCAGTCGAAGGGGCGGAAGGTCACGTCCTCTCCCCGGCTCAGGGGGAGGAGGACCTCCGCAAGCATCCGCTCCCGGTCCACATTACCGCCGGGCTGGGAGAGCCGCTCCGGTGTGCGGAGGGCAGGGGGGAGAAAGAAGTCGTCCATATGAAAGACGTTGCAGGGGAAGAGCGCGGCGATGAGGGCGGCAAGGCTGGTCTTTCCGCTGCCGCACCGGCCGTCGATGGCAACCACGGCGGGACGGCCTCCCCGAGCCAGGGGCCAGATGGCCAGCAGCACAAAGAGAAAGTTCACATAATCCCGCTCCAGCACCCGATAGTGGGGGTGGTAGGCGCTGCGGAATGCCTCGCTGTGGTGGAGGGCCGGGCAGTCTTCGGCCCGATAGTCCCGCAGCCAGGCGGGATATCCGGGGATGTCCAGGGCGAGGAGGGACTCCAGCCTCTCATCCAGACCCGCCCGGGTGCCGGTGTGCCGGCAGGCGGTGGCGGTGAAGAGAAGGGACACCAGGGGCAGGAGCCCCTCCTGCGAGAGGTGGGCAGGTTCCAAATGGAAGCGGCACAGACCGCCGCCGATGGGCTCCGGCGGGCGGTGGAGGCAGTCCGGGGTCAGACCGCGGCACTCGGTCAGCAGCCGCTCCAGGGCCAGGGCCGGGTCGGAGACCATGTGCCCGGGGCCGAACTCGCTCTGATAGGCCAGCTTCCCAAAGTCCTGGGGGGCCATCAGCGGATAGCGGCGGGCGTGGAGCCGGGCGAGGGCCGGAAAGGAGCGGTTCAAAGCCCCACCTCCCGCAGGGCCAGGTCCACGGCCCGCTTCAGATAATCCTCCAGGCGGCACTCCTCCACGCCGGCGATCCGGGTGCCGCAGGTGGCGGAGGGAATGAGGATCTTGACCGCCTGGGCGCCGGAGACGGCGGCGGCGGCCGCCGGGGAGACCTCGCCCATGATGCCGTTGGCCAGGATAACACCGATGGGGCCCAGGATCAGGTCGGCCCGTCCGGCGTTATAGAGAATGGCGTTCTCCCCCGTGGCCCCCCGGGTGCAGCCGGCCTTGAGCATGGCGTTGGTGGCCAGCACGTTGGTGCCTGCGCAGAGGAGCTCGCAGTCCTCGGGCAGCCGGGGTCTCAGGAGGGTGGCCAGGCGGCTCCCGATGCCGCCCCCCTGTCCGTCGATGAGGAGAATACGCATACGATCAAATCCTTTCCGATCCGTTTCCCGCCCGCGTCCTGCCGTTCCGCGCCCCTCCGGAGGGGCGCGGGGCGACGGTGCGCACCGGCCGGGCGCAGGGCGGAGGCGCCGCCGCCCGGAGAGCAGGCCCGGCGATTGGGCGTGTGAATCAAGCCCTATTATACGAGCCCGGAGAAGTTCTGTAAAGGGCGGATACAGGGTATACAGGGACAAAAAATCGTGGTATAATGGCTGTGACTGGTTCCCCACCCAGTCCAACCGGCACAGAGTGAGCCGTCCGGGGGCGCTTGCGCCATGCCCCCGGGGTAAGGGACCTGTGCCGCTGTGCGTGGCGCGCGTACTCTAAACAAAAAATGGAGGTCTTTTTTTCATGCGCAAATTTGATACCAAACAGCTCACCCTGGCCGCCGTCATCGCGGCGGCCTACGCCGCCCTCACCCTGTGCCTGCCCGCCTATGGGGCCATTCAGGTCCGGCTGTCCGAGGCGTTCACCGTCCTGCCCTTCCTGTTCCCGGCGGCGGTGCCCGGCGTGGCCGTGGGGTGTCTGGTGGCCAATCTGCTCAGCCCTTACGGGCTCATCGACGTGGTGTGCGGCACCGCCGCCACCCTGCTGGCCGCCCTGTGGACATCCCGGATCCGGCATAGGGCGCTGGCGCCCCTGCCCCCCGTGCTGTGCAACGGAGCCATCATCGGGGCCATGCTGGCGTGGTATGAGGTGGGCTTCGGCCCCGGCTTCTGGGGCATTTTCGCCATGAACGCGCTCACCGTGGGCCTGGGCGAGCTGGTGGCCTGCTACGGGCTGGGCCTGCCCATCCTCATCGCACTGCCCAAGATCCCGTATTTTCAGGGGCGCATGTCACCGGAGCGCCTGTCGTGATCCGGTAACTATTCTGTTGTCAGGAGGCATGAGAACCAATGAAGGTCAGGAAAGCCGTCATTCCCGCAGCCGGGCTGGGGACCCGGATGCTGCCCGCCACCAAGACCGTCCCCAAGGAGATGCTCCCCCTGGTGGACAAGCCGGTGATCCAGTATATCATCGAGGAGGCGGTGGCCGCCGGGATCGAGGACATCCTGGTGGTGACCAACCGGGCCAAATCCGCCATGGACGATTACTTTGACTATTATCCCGAACTGGAGGAGCGGCTCTCCCGCGCCGGCAAGGAGCGGGAGCTGGAGGAGGTCCGGCGGGCGGCCGATCTGGCCAACATTTTCTATGTCCGGCAGAAGGAGACCAAGGGGCTGGGACATGCCATCTGGCGGGCCAAGCGGTTTGTGGGGGACGAGCCCTTCGCCGTGCTGCTGGGCGACGACATCATGCGCTCCGACAAGCCGGTGATCCGCCAGCTCATTGACGGGGCGGAGGCGTACGGGGCCTCCTGTGTGGGGGTCCAGGAGGTGAGCGCCCAGGCCATCGGCAAGTACTCCTCCGTGAAGATCGAGCCCCTGGAGGAGCGGGTATTCAAGGTCACCGACATGGTGGAAAAGCCCCGTCCCGAGGAGATCTTCTCCAACTACGCCATCCTGGGGCGGTATGTCCTGAAGCCCTCGATCTTCGATATTCTGGAAAATCTGGCCCCCGGCTACGGTGGGGAGATCCAGCTCACCGACGGGCTCAAGGAGCTGTGCCGGAGAGACGCCATGGTGGCGGTGGACTTCGAGGGCAAGCGGTACGACACCGGGAACCTCAAGGGGTTCCTGGAGGCCACCATCGATTTCTCTCTGGCTCACCCCGAGACCGGGGAGTGGCTGCGGGGCTTCCTGAAGGACAGAGCCGCGGCGCTGTGAGCGCCGCCTGCGTTCCCGGAAGGCCGCGCGCCGTCGGGGCTTGCCGGTGAGGTGGAGAAGGCCGGCTTTTTTGACAGGAACGGATACAAATCACCATGAAAAAAGGATAAGGGATCGCCGCGAGGCGATCCCTTATCCTTTTTTTCAGATCCTGCGGCGGGCACGGCGCGCCGTCCGCTCAGCCGTACTACTCGGCCAGGACGACGCGGATGCGTCCGCCCTCGCGCTCGGGCTTATCGTACCAGCCGGTGAGGGTAAAGCCGCCGCCGGTGACCAGGGCCAGAGAGGAGAGGTAGTAGTCGCCGTCGCGGAGCTCGTAGACCAGCGCGTCCTCGGCGATGGTATACTGGCGGCTCCCGGCGTAGAGGATATTCCCGTCCACACTGTCGCCCTTCACCTCGGTAAGGTTGGCGAAACGGTCGATCTCTGCACCGTTCCGCTTGAGGAGGAAGGGGCCCTCCTTCACGTTGTAGACCCGGGAACCGGTGATCTGGCCGGCCACGCCGCCGGCGTCGTAGACATAGGTGCCGCTGGTGAGCATCAGCTCGTTGGAGCTCTGCTCGCTGACATCGGTGACCACACCGTAGGTGTGCAGGTCACCGGTGACATCCTTGAGGATGAGGCGGCTGATCTCGCCGCTGCTGTTGAGCAGGTAGTAGCGCACCATATCGGCGGTGAGCTCCACGCCGGCCAGCCGGGCGGGGTAGACCCGCAGGGCTCCGCTCTCGCCGTAGGTGTCCAGGATCTCCACGTCGGAGGCGAAGGCGTACTTGCCCAGCTTGGAGCCGTCGGCGCTCACCCTGCCGGAGAGGGAGGCCGAGAGGGTCTTGACCTGCACATCCTCACCGCTGGAGGTGACCTGCACGATGGCGCCGGCCTTCATGGTGCCCTTGTCATAGCGGTAGACATAGGTACTGCCGTCGGTGGCCATGACGGTGAGGGAGTAGGCGGTGTAGGAGTGGCCGTCCTTGTCCTCATAGCTCCTGGGCTCGGCGGAGATCACCATGCCGCAGACGGTGCCGGAGGTCTGGGCGGGGGAGAGCACGGAGACCACTTTGTTGTCCCGACCCAGCAGGAGGGTGACGGCGTCTCCCACCCGGAAGGAGCCCAGATCGCTGACGGCGTAAGCGGCGGCGGAGGTCTCGATGGAGTAGCTCTTCCCGGCCACGGTGACGGAGGCCGGGGCCGAGGCGGGGGAGACGGCCTGGAGGGTGCCGGTGACGCGGTTGGTGTACACCCAGAGGGTGTTCATGGATTTGGACCAGTACACTACGTCGTTCTGGACCAGAGCGTCGGCGCTGGTGATCTTCCCCGCCCGGTTCACCGAGGCACGGCTGAAGTCGAAGGGGATCTTTTCCCGCCAGCCGCTCTCGCCCACCACTACCGGGCCGTCCATGGTCTCATTGAGAAGGGCCAGGGTGTCCACCTTGCCGTCGGCGGTGAGGCTGTGTCCCAGGACGGAGGAGAGGTAGGGCGCTCCGGTAGTCTTGGAGGCGGCGGTGAGCAGGTTATAGAAGAGATACATGGCGTCCTGGCGGGTCATGGTATCATTCTGTCCCAGAGAGATGCCCTCATCCAGGTCTAGGGTGCGGTACATGGCCATCTGCCCTGCCGGGAAGGAGCCGGAAAAATCGCTGTTTTGATAGCCCAGCAGGCGCAGGACCATCACCACACCCTCCGAGAGGGTGATGGTATTGCTAGGGCGGAAGGTGCCGTCCAGATAGCCGGTGACGTAGCCGGCGCGCACCGCCGCCTCCACATAAGGGGCCGCCCAGTGGGTGCGGGGCACGTCGGGATAGGGGGAGACGGCGGTCTCGTCCCCCACGCTCACGGGGGAGGCAGCCATGAGCATTTTTACGAATTCCGCCCGGGTCACGGGGGCGGAGAGGTTGAGGCTGCCGTTCTCGTCGCCCACCATAATGTCCAGGGCGGCCAGGACCTGGGAGGCGTCCTCCGCGGCAGTGGCCGCCAGAGCCGTGGGGAGGAGGGTCAGCGCCAGCGCCGCCGCCAGGAGGGCGGAGAGGAATCTTTTCTTCATCTGTCTTTCGCTCCTTTTCTGGAAATCAGTCATACCGCAGCGCGTCGATGGGATTGAGGCGGGCCGCCTTGTTGGCGGGCAGGTAGCCGAAGAGGACGCCGATGCCCACGCTCACGCCGAAGGCGATGCCGATGGAGCCCAGGGTGGGCACGGCGGAGAAGGTGGCGCCGCCGCCCATCTGGGCAGCCATCATGCCGCCGATGAGCCCGCCGGCCAGCTGAGCCAGAGCGATGCCCACGCCGATGCCCAGCAGGCCGCCGATGGCGGAGGTGGTACCGGCCTCGATGATGAACTGCCCGCGGATGTCCTTGCGCTTGGCGCCCAAGGACTTGCGGATGCCGATCTCCCTGGTCCGCTCGGTGACCGAGACCAGCATGATGTTCATGATGCCGATGCCGCCCACCAGAAGAGAGATGGCGGCGATGGCCACCAGCACAATCATCATGGTGCTCATCATGGTGTTCATGGCGTCCATCATCTCGGCACTGGACATGACAAAATAGGCGTTATCATCCTGATAGGTCTGGAAGAGCCGGTTTTCGATGATGCCCTTGGCGGTGGTGGAGCCCTCCTTGCTGGTGCTGTTGAAAAGGTAGAGGTCCACCGAGCCGGTGCCGTTGAGGCGCATGGCGTTTCCATAGGGGAGGAAGATCACGTCGTCGCCGCTGCCCTCGGAGTTGTCCGCCTTCTCGGCCAGCACGCCGATGACGGTAAAGGGAGTGCCCTTGATGGTGAGAGTCTTGCCCAGGGCGTCGCCCCCGAAGGCGTTTTGTTCCAGGTAAGAGCCGACGACGCACACATTTTGATAGCGGGAGACGTCGATGTAGCTGAGAAAGCGGCCCTTCGCCAGGGTCTCGCCGCTCATGGCCTGGTTGCGCCGGGCGTCATAGAAAAATTCGCTGACGCCGTAAATGCTGGTGCGGGTGAACTCCTCGGAGCCCTCCCGGACCACGCCCTGGGTCATGACATAGGGGCTGACGCCGGAGAGATACTGGGGATATTTGTCCACCAGGGCGTACATGTCGTCGGGAGACACCGTGCGGGAGGAGAGACCGCCGAAGTTGTAGATCTGGACCTGGAGCAGGTTGGCGCCCAGCTGTTCAAACTGCTGGTTCATCATCTGCTGCATACCGTTGCCCAGACTGGTGATGACGATGACCGCGCCCACGCCAATGATGATGCCCAGCATGGTGAGAAGGGCCCGCATCTTGCTGGTCATCAGGGACTTGAGCGCCAGGCGGAAGGACTGGGTGAAATTCATACCGCCGCCCCCTCTCCGGCGTTCGCGCCGTCAAAGCCTGCCCCGTCGTCTCCCGTGAGTTCCTCGGGCTGGACTACGGCCTTGGGGTCGTGGGCGTCGCCGTCGTAGATGATCCTGCCGTCCTGGAGCCGGACGATCCGCTTGGCCCGGACGGCGATGGAGTTGTCGTGGGTGATGAGGACCACGGTGTCCCCCTCCCGGTTGAGCTTCTGGAGGAAGGAGAGCACCTCCCGCCCGGTGCGGGAGTCCAGCGCACCGGTGGGCTCGTCGGCCAGGATGACCGAGGGGTTGCCCGCCAGAGCACGGGCGATGGATACCCGCTGCTGCTGGCCGCCGGAGAGCTGGCTGGGGAGGTTTTTGCACTTGTCGCGCAGGCCCACCCGGGCCAGGGAGGACATCGCCCGCTCCCGGCGCTCCGCGGCGTCCAGACCGGCATAGAGGAGGGGCAGTTCCACATTCTCCAGCACGCTGAGCTTGGGGATCAGGTTGTACTGCTGGAAGATAAAACCCAGCATCTTGTTGCGGATCTCGGCCTGCTGGTCGTCGTCCATGGTGGATACGTCGATGCCCCCCAGGTGGTAAGTGCCCGTGGTGGGCACGTCCAGACAGCCAATGATGTTCATCGCTGTGGACTTGCCGGAGCCGGAGGAGCCCACGATGGCCACGAACTCCCCCTGGTCGATGGTGAGGCTGACGCCGTCCAGGGCGTGGACGGTCTCTTCGCCCATCTGGTAGATCTTATAGACGTCCTTGAGTTCAATGAGGTGTTCCATGTTGTCTCATCACCCCCAGGGGTTGGCGGAGGAGGCGTTCTGGATAAAGACGGTCTCGCCCTCCTCCAGACCGGAGAGAACCTCGATGTAGGCCTCGTCGTTCCGTCCCAGGGTGACCTCCCGCTCCTCCAGCTTGGAGCTGTCGGCCAGATTACCCGCCTCATCCAGGGCGCCGGGGCCCGCCACCAGCACGGTGCTGGCGCCGTTCTGTCCACGGTTCACCGCCTCCACGGGAATGCATAGCACCTCGCCCGCGTCCTCCACCACGATCTTGGCAGAGATGTTCATGCCGGGCTTGAGCTCGTCCGGGGAGCCGTCGATGAGCACGGTGACGGGATAGGTGGTGACGCCGTTGGAGGTGGTGCCGTTGATGTTCACCTTGTCTACCCTGCCGGTGAAGCTCTGGCCGTCCAGGGCGTCGGAGGTGATCTCCACCGCCTGGCCCACCTGGATCTTGTTGATGTCCAGCTCGTGGATGCGGATATCAAAGGTGAGGGCAGAAAGATCGTAGATGACGGCGGGATAGGCGATGCCGGTGGTGGAGGAGGTGCTGGTGTCCAGCGTGTCGCCCACGTCGTAGTTCTTCTCGATGACCGTGCCGTCGATGGTGGAGGTGATGGAGTAGTCCTCCAGCCGGTCCCTGGCGTTCTGGAGGGTGAGCTCGGCGTTTTTCACCTGGATGGCCGCGCTCTCGATCTGGGTGGCCATGTCGGTCTCGTCAAAGCCGCCGATGACCTGGTCCTCGGAGACCCGGTCCCCCTCCTTGACGCTCAGGCTGGTGAGCTCGCCGGAGGCCTTGGCGACCACCTGCTTGCTCTCCCCGTAAGCAAAAGCGCCGCTGGCCGCACTGGCCGCCGTCCCCACCGCGGCGGTACCGCTGGAGGCGTCGGACAGGGCGCCGGGATTCCGGACCGCCACGGTGACATTGCGCACCAGGGTGCCGCCGGGCCCCACAGAGTCGGTGGCGGAAATGGAGTCGATGACGCCGGAGAGGGTCTCCAGCGTGCCGTCCACCGTGACGGAGGCGGACTGCCCCACGGCAAAGCCGGCGGCATCGGCGGCGTGGAAGGGGACGGTCAGCTTCATGTTGTCCCGGTCCAGAATGTCGGCGATGGGGGCGCCCAGAGAGACCATATCCCCCTCGTCCACATACAGCTTGGTGATCACGCCGGCGGCGGCGGCCCTCACGGTGGTGTTCTTCCGGTTGTCGGACTGGTTTTTGAGGAGCTGGTCGTAGCTCAGCCGGGCGGACTCCAGACTCAGCTCCGCCTGCTGGATGGAGGTCTCCACATCCTTGGAGTCGATGCGGAACAGGAGGTCGCCCTTATGTACCGTCTGCCCCTCCTCGAAGGGGGCTTCCAGCACCTCCCCCTTTACCAGGGTGGTGACCTTGTAGGAGTGGATGGGCTGGATGGTGCCGGTGCCGGAGACGGACACCACCAGGTCCTGTCGAGCGGCGGAGGCGGGGAGATAAGAACCGGAGACGATGGCGTTTTTCGCCCCGCTGCAGCTCCGGAAGAGGAAGAGCACCAGCGCCGCCAGCACGGCCAGAACGATCACACGCTTAATCCATTTTTTCTTCTTGCGGGGCATCGGCACCTTGGGGGCCGCGCCCTTCTGCTCCTTCTGCGGGGCGGCGGGCTGTGAGGCGGTCTCCTGCCTGACCTGGGTAGTTTCCATACTGCTGACTCCTTTACCTTACGATTGGCCGGGGCGGCGGAAGGACCGCGGCCCCTGGAATGACCCGAAAAACGCCCGCGCCGAGCGGGCGCGGGACGTTCCACGGCTGCAAGCTCCGGATGCACGGGCCCGGGGCGCGGAAAAAAGGCGGGGCACGGCCTGCCGCCCTCCATGACCGGGCGCGTACTGCTTGAGGACGGGATACAGGATACCATAAAAAGATGTAGGGAAGGGGAAAGAAAAGATTAAATTTTCCTTAAATATTTGATCGGACAACTGTATATATAAAACATACACAGTATATGCGGTTTTGCAGAAGAAGTCAAGAAAAATTATGTGGAAGAGATGTATAAGGCTGGAATTCTTTGCCCACAATAGTTCCGGAGAGTTCCCCACGGCGCCGTGGGGACTCGCTCAGACATCGGCTTGCCGCTCGCCGGAAGAGCGGCAAGCCGGTCCGCGGACAGGCTGCGGACCGGCAGACAGTATGGAGGCTTGCGATGAAAAAGAAACCGATCTTAGAGCGGATCGGCGACTTCATGGAGGGGAAGGGCTTCTACATAGTCCTGTTCCTCTGCGTCGCCGCAATTGGAATTTCGGGCTATTATCTCTTTTCCTCTCTTGATATGGGGGACGGGGACGCCGCCGTGGCGGCCCCCACCCAGGTGGTGGTCATGCCCACCGTGCAGCCGGTGAAGCCCACGGTGGCGCCCACCCCGGCCCCCACAGCCAAACCCACGCCCGCACCCACCCCTGCGCCCACCCCCGCCGCCACGCCTGCGCCCACCCCCGCCGCGCCGGCGGCCTCGGTGTTTACCTGGCCGGTCAAGGGACAGGTGGTGGCCGACTACTCCCTGGAGGTGCTGGCCTATGACGAGACCATGGGCGACTGGCGGACCCACTCCGGCATCGATATCGCGGTCCCTGTGGGCACACAGGTGCTGGCGGTCTCAGCCGGGACCGTGGCCAGCGTGGAGCAGGACGATCTGATGGGCACCACTGTGGTCATCGCCCACGCGGGCGGAGTGGAGAGCATCTACGCCAATCTGGCGGCCGTCCCCACCGTGGAGGCGGGGGATCAGGTGTCCATCGGCGCGGTCATCGGCGCGGTGGGGACCACAGCCGTGGCGGAAAGCGCCCGCGCGCCCCATCTCCACTTTGAGATGCGGGAGGACGGCGAGAGTGTGGATCCGGTGAGCTATCTGCCGGAATAAGTTCCCCGGAACGGCCCCGTCCCACACGTTTTTGAACATGAAACACGCGGAAAGCGGTGCGGCAGAGATGCCGCACCGCTTTTTTCCCATTTTGGCGGCGGGCGCATAGGATGGAGAAGGTCACCGTGGGGTGGCTTCCAATGCGGCGCGGGGCGGGTGGCTTTCCCCCCTCCCGCGCCCGAGATACAGGAGGAACTACTTATGCGCATGCAATGGAAACGTCAGTTTGCCACACTGTGGGTGGGGCAGGCGGTGTCGATCCTCACCAGCTCCATCTCCCAATATGCCCTGATCTGGCACCTCACGGCGCAGACCGCTTCAGCCGCCGTCCTGTCCCTGGCCGCCGTGGCCGCCCTGCTGCCCCAGGGCATCCTCTCCCTTTTCACCGGGGCGGTGGCCGACCGCTTTGACCGGCGCAAGATCATGGCGGTGGCCGACGGGGCCATCGGGCTGGTGTCGCTGGCCCTGGTGGGGGTGGGGCTCCTGCTGGGGGATCTGCCCGTGACCGCCATCATGGTCACCCTGGCCCTGCGGAGTGTGGGCTCCGCCTTCCACTCCCCCTGCCTCCAGGCGGTCACTCCCCTCATCGTCCCGCGGGAGATGCTGGGGAAATGTGCGGGCTGGTCCCAGGGAGTGCAGACCGTCTCCCTGCTTTTGAGCCCTGCCCTGGCCGCGGTCCTCTTCGCCGCGGTCCCTCTCCCCCTCATCATCGCGCTGGATGCCATGGGGGCCGTCTTTGCCATCGGATTTCTGCTCCTCGCGCGGCTCCCGGCCCTCCGGGCCACCGGAGAGGAGGCGCCCTTCCGACTTCTGGACGACTGCCGGGCGGGCTGCGCCGTCCTGCGGAGCAAGAAATGGCTGTGGCAGCTCTGCCTCATCTGCGGGCTCTTCTCCCTGGCGGTGGTGCCGGTGTCCTCCCTCTTTCCTCTGGTCAGCATGCGCTATTTCGGCGGCACTGCCGTGGCGGCCTCGGTGGTTGAGACGGCCTATTCCCTGGGGATGCTGGTGGGCTCCTTCCTCCTGGGGCTCTGGGGCGGGACGCGGAACAAGATGACCACCATGACTGCGGCGGTCTTTGCCCTGGGCGGCTGCCTGCTGGCCATGGGGTGCCTGCCCCCCGCCGCATTCCTCTCCTTTGTCTCCCTCTCCCTGGGGATGGGGCTGGCCTCCCCCTTTTTCAACAGCCTGCTGACCGCGCTCATCCAGGAAAAGGTGGAGGGGGAGTATCTGGGCCGGGTGCTGGGGATCGCTTCGGCGGTCATGACCCTAGCAAGCCCCGTGGGGCTGGGCCTCACCGCCCTCTTTGCCGAGGGGGTGGGACTGATCCGCTGGTTTGCCCTGGCCGGAGGCGTGACGGTGCTGTGCGGCGTGCTGTGCCTCGTCCTCCCGGCAGTGCGGCGGTGCGATCTGCCCCAGAAGCGGGAAGCCCCCTGCCGGGAGGTATCCTGAGCGCGGAACGCTCCTGTGTCTCTCCGGGTCGCAGGGGCGTTTCACACCTGTAGGACAGACCGGTGGCGGCCCGGCAGGCTGTCACCGGTTTGTAACTTGACTTTGATCCACTTCAAATGTAGTATAAAATAAAAATACTACATTTGAAGTGGATGGGAGGGACGCCTGTGAGGCGGCTGCCGGACACGGAACTGGAGGTCATGAAGGCCCTGTGGGAGCTGGAGGGACGGCCCGCCGCCCGGGCCGAGCTGGAGGAGCGGCTGCGGGACCGGGGCTGGGCCACCAACACGTTCAATACCTATCTCGCACGCCTTGCGGAAAAGGGGTTCGTCACCTGTGAAAAGCGGGGCAGGAGCAACTGGTATGCCCCGGCGGTGTCCCGGGAGGCCTATCTGGAGTTTGAGAGCGGAGCGGTGCTCAGCAGGGTGTTCGGCAGCTCGCTGAAGAACTTCGTGGCCTCGCTGGCCCGGGGCGGAAAGCTGGAGCGCGGCGAACTGGACGAGCTCCAGCAATATTTGGACGAGCTGAAGCGGGACGGCCTCTGAGACGGAGCCGCCCCAAAGCCGGCCGCTGCGGCGAGGTGGGAACGGGGCCCTGGCGGGAGAACCGGGGAGAATGGAGGAATGGCCTGGAATGATGGATTTTCTGATGACCCTGGCGGAGATCACCCTCACTATGTCGGCGGTGATTCTGCTGCTGCTGGCCCTCGGCCCGCTGCTCTCCCGGCGGTACGCCGCCCTATGGCGGTATTGGGCATGGCTGGCCGTGGCGGTCCGGCTTCTTATCCCTGTAAATATTTCCCTGCCCCAGGCCCCTGTGCGGCTCTCGCCGCCGGAGGACCGGGTGGTCCTTTCCATGCCCGCGGCGGAGCCACACCAGGCGTCCCCTGTTCCGGCCGTCCCCTCCGCTCCGCCGGAGCCGGTGACCACCCCGGCGGGGCGAACCGACCCGGCCCCGGCGGAGGGCGGCGCCCGCCCGGCGGCGCGGTCTCTGGCGCTCTCCGATGTGCTGCCCTGGCTCTGGCTGTCCGGGGCGGCCGTTCCCGCGCTGTGGCATGGGATCGGATACCTGCGCTTCTGCGACCATGTAAGGCGCTGGGGAAGGCCGGTGACGGACCCGGCGGCTGTGGACATGCTGGAGGCACTGCGGGCGGAGCTGGGGATCGCGGCCCCGGGGGAGCTGGTGGAATGTCCCGGCGTGGCGGGGCCCATGATGACCGGCCTGCTGCGGCCCACCATCCTCCTGCCGGCGGGCGGAGTGGACGGGGAGGCGCTGTGGTTCATCCTGCGCCATGAGCTCACCCACTTCCGGCGGAGAGACATCGGCTACAAGCTGGTCCTCCTGTGCGCCGCCCTGGTCCACTGGTTCAACCCCCTGGTGTGGATCATGCTCCGCGCGGCTGAGGGGGACATGGAGCGCGCCTGCGACGACGACGTGGTGAAAGGGCTCTCCCGGGAACAGCGGGGCCGCTATGGACAGACCATCGTGGACGCCCTCCGGCAGGAGAGGAAAACGCGAAAGGAGGCGGCGGAATGAGGGCGCCCCACACCTATTTCTCCACCGAATTCCACGGCGGGACCCGGGCCGTCCGGGCCCGGCTGAGCAATCTCTTCGCCGCTCCCCGGCGGCGGGGACGGCTGCCCCTGCTGGGCCTGGTGCTGCTGGTGGGCGCCTTGGGCGGACTGGTGGCCTGCCATGGTGGCAGCTCCGCCACCATTGCCATGGACACCCAGTATTACGACGACAGGGGCAGCATTCTGGAGATCCCGCAGATCACCGGGGACCGGAGCGAAGCGGCCCAGGCCATCAACGCCGCTCTGCTGGCGCGGAAAGCGGTCTATCAGACCTATGTGGACGATCCCTACCGGGACGCAAGCTGGTGCGAGGTGACGGCCTGGCCCACCACCACGGACCGCTATCTGAACCTCGCCCTGGTGGAGAACGTCTATCCCACCTATGGCAGCGATGGGACGCTGTTTTCCTGGGTCTATGACAAGAAGGACCGGCGGGAGGTGACCCGGGAACAGGCGCTGGAACTGGCGGGGACCACGGAGGCGGACCTGCGGGAGGCCGTGGCGGTGCTGCTGGCGGACGGAGAGCTCTCCCTGCCGCTGGATCCGGACACCTTTGAGATCCGGGGCTTCCGCATCGATGCCGACGGGGAGGTCACCTTCTATCTCGGAGGAGCGAACAGGGACGGTGCGGAGGGCATGGACGCCTGGTATGGCCTCTACGTCTGGAGCGGCGGGACTGCGGCCCGAATGACCGGGGCGCAGCCGGTGCCGTCGGAAGGGCTGGACCAGCGGGAGCCGCCCCTCTGGTATCAGTGGCGGGAGACCGGCCTGGGGCCGGAGGGGGGATTCGTCACGGCCCGCATGGACCCGGAGATACTGGCCGGGGCCGACGCCCTCAGGTCTCTGGCGCCCCAGGCGCTGGGAACGGATGGGGGGCGGCTGAACGTGAGCTATGCCTATTCGGACGTGAGCCATGCCTATTCGGATGAGGACCTGGCCTGCTGGTGCTATGACATTTTCGGTTCTGACGGGACCCTTCTGGCCCAGGGGCGGAAGAGTTGGACCGGCGGCGTGCTGTCTCTCTGCTTCCCCGGTGAGCCAGGGCCCCCCATCTACCTGGCAGGCGTGGAGATCCCAGAGGCGGCGCTGGACTTTCAAAGGCAGATCCGGGAGGAGCTCATCCCCCAATACAGTGGGCTTCCGCCGGGAGAGGAGATCTCGTTCCTTTACCGGGGAGAGGTCCTCACCGAAGCCTTTCCTCCGGTATGGGGATTCCGCGCGGTCCGGCAGACGGAAAAGGGCTGGGCGGTGGTCAACGATTACTACCAGGACCAAGAGGACCGGCAGGTCATGGAGGTCAATTACGATTTGGGCGGGCTTCTGGCGTACTTCAGGGGCACCTTCCGCTTCCCGGCATCCTTTGCCGACCCGGAGGAGCGGTTCTACCCCGAACTGGTACAGAGGGCGCGGCGCCTGGCCGCGGGTCCCGACGGCTGGTCCATGGGGGAGATGACGCTGGCTGCGGCCGTCTACTTCCCGGAGGACGCCTCGGCGCGGGGCTATGAGGGGGTGGGCGCCTACCTCTGTCCAGTGACCCTCGCGGACCGGCCGGGGTGGGAGGACGACGCGCCCTACGCGGTCTATCTCTACGACATAGGCGGTAGGTACACCTACGTGGGTAACTTTACCCGGGAAGAGGCGGGGACCCGGGAAGCCCTCCGCGCCCTGGCCATGGGTTATTTTGAGAACTGGGAGGCCGGAGGCGGAGACCGCTTCCTCAACTATGTCGCCGGGACAGACCACTATGACCCGCAGGGGGGATTTTTCACCAGCGATGGGCTCCACCTCTCCTGGCAGACCCCGGGCTCCGGAGATGGAGACAACCTGGCGCTGGTCTTCCGCAGCACGGAGCGGGGACTGGCCGTTTATTACCGCTATGCCTACGAGCGGTATGTAGCCACCCACGGCGGTGTGGAGCCGGTGTCCGTTCCGCCCGGTTCGGGCTGTCTTGTGGAGCTGCTGGCGGGGCCCGGCGATCCGCGGGAGCGCGTGGGAGAGAGGGAGCGGCCCCTTGCGCTGGAGGGACTGCCACCGCCCGGAACGCCCGCTGAAAACGGCTGGTACTATCTGGCCGTGACATCGGAGGAGTGGTACCCCATCTCCCGCTATGTCACGGACTATCTGCGGATTCTGGAGTGGCTGTCGGACGGCTCCACATTCGGCTTCTATTAAGGCCGGGGCCTGCTGGAAACCGGGACGCCGGCCAGCGGGCTGCCCGGCAATACCGCGCCGTCCGCCGCGCTTCCGACCAAAGGGTCGCGAGGCTTTCCACACAAGAGACGAAAAAGAAGGGGAGAGGGGTCATGAAGCGCCCACACACCTATTTTTCCACGGAATTCCACGGCGGGCCCCGGGCGGTCCGGGCCCGGCTGGGCAATCTCTTCGCCGCGCCCCGGCGGTCGGGGCGTCTGCTCCTGCTGTGTACGGTGCTGCTGGTGGGCGCGCTGGGCGGACTGGTGGCCTGCGACGCCGCCCGCGATGGAGAAAGAAATCCATTCCCCGTTCCGGATGAGGTATACGCCATGGCGTTGGAGCTGGCGGGGCCGGGGGGAGAAACGGTGGACCTGAAGCTGGCCTTCTCCGCCGAGGCTGTGCTGCCCGGCGCCACTCTGGAGGCCTATACCATGGAGCCGGGCGCGCGGCCGGAGGGCCCGGAGGGCCATGCGTTTGACGCCGCCTTCACCTTTCTGGTGGTCCGGCTGGAGGAGGGAGCGCGGAGCCTGCTGGGGAGCTTCTCCGTCGGGGCGGACGCGGGCGCGCCGGAGTACGCTGTGGCGGACTACCTGCGGGCTTCCGGCAACGAGGACGCCGGTCGACGGCTCTCGTTCCTCCGCCTTCTTTCCGACGCGGACGCCGCTGTAGCGCCCTTCCTGGATCGGGCTGAGATCGAGGGGGCTCCTGTTTCCGACGAAAACGGCGTCGTCTGGCGCCGCCTGGCCGGATATGAAAAACAGGAGGGCCTCCCCATGGAGGACCAGCTCCTCTCTCAGCTCCGCCGGGTGTTCGCCCAGGACCTGGCCGAGCGCCTGATGCAGCGATCCGACGGGACGTTCCGGGAGTGGAACGATGGGCTCTGGATCCGCTCCGACGCGGCGGAGCGCTTGGGCTGGGACTTCACCGCGGACCTTGCCACCCTGCGCTTCAGCGGCGCTTACGGCTGGGATACCGCGGTTGTGGACGGCACCGCCCGGGGTGCGCCCATCGAGTGGCATTTCCGCATGTCTGAGGACGGAGACCTCCGGCCCTATTTTATCCACTACTACAGCCTGTGCGGCGAGGGCTGGCCTTCCGATGCGGAGTGCGCCTTCCTGCTGGGTGGAGCATGGTATGTCCTCTTCCAGCAGGGGGAGCCGGACCTGGGCGCGCCCCTCTCCAGCGAGAACTGGACCGGGGACTCCGGGTATGAGGGCAGCCGTTTTCTCACCAGGACTTGGGACGGCGTGGAGGTCCGGTACAGCGTGGACGAGGCCGCGGACCTTGCCACGGCGTACGCCGTCTCCGTGACCGCGCCGGGCATCCCCAATTGGCGGGGGATCGAGGTCGGGTCCACCCGAGCTGCAGTCCTCGCGGCGTATCCGGAACTGGACGAAGCGGAGCAGGAGAAGCAGAACGGCACCCGCGACCTGCTCTTCTGGGGACGGCCCGTGGGCGGGACCTTTGTGGGGTTTCGGCTGGAGAACGACGTGGTGGTGCAGATGGACAGTCAGTTCGTATCCGACTGAGAAGGCGGAATACAGAGCGCGCGGCGGGAACTCCCGCCGCGCGCTCTGTATCTGTATCCATATCGGTCCTTACTGTTTTAACGCCTCCGGCATCTCATGGCCAGCCTTCTGGATCCCACGGCGCAGCCAGTTCCCCCGGGCGTAATAGATGATATAGAGGATGGAGGTGACGCTCCAGCTGATGGGATAGCTCACCAGCACGGTCTCCAGCACGTTGCGGTGCGGGAGGACCAGCAGCACCCACAGCACCCGCAGCACACACACGCCGCTGCAGGTAAGAAGCATGGGCTTGAGGGAGTCGCCTGTACCCCGGACCGCGCCGGAGAAGATCTCAATGCAGACGAAGGTGACGTAGAAGGGGACGGTGAACCACATGACATGCCGGCCCAGGGCGATGACCGCGCTGTCGGAGGTGAACATACGCAGCAGGATGGGGGCCGCGCCGCAGAAGAGGAGGCTGATGAGGGCCGTCACACCGAAGGTGACGCCCAGGCAGACCATCACGCCCTTCTTGAGCCGGTCGTACTTCCGGGCACCGAAGTTCTGGCTCACAAAGGTGGTGATGGATACGCCGAAGGCGCCGGAGACCATCCAATAAAAGCCGTCCACCTTGCCGAAAGCGGTCCAGGCGGCCACGGTGACGGTGCCGAACGAGTTGATGCAGGACTGAAGCACCATGTTGGAGATGGTGTACATATTGGACTGAATGCCCGCCGGGAGCCCGATGCGCAGGATGCTTTTGAGTTTGTCGGGGTGGAAACGGATGGCGCGGAGGTCTACGCAGTAGACCGTGCCCGGCTGGAGAAGGGAGACGGCCACCAGCACGGCGCTCACCACCTGGGACAATACGGTGGCCAGCCCCACACCGAAGACGGCCATGTCCAGCACCACCACAAAGAACAGGTCCAGCACGATGTTGGTGAGGCATGCGGCGATGAGAAAGTAGAGGGGACGCTTGGTATCGCCGATGGCGCGGAGGATGCTGGACCCCATATTGTAGATGAAAGAGGCCATGGTCCCGCAGAAGTAGACCCGCAGGTAGGTGAGCGCGTAGCCCATCACGTCCTCAGGGGTACCCATCATGCGAAGGACCGGGCCGGAAAGGGCGATGCCCACGCCTGTGATGACCACGCCCGCCGCCAGGGACAGGGCGATGCCGGTATGGACGGCCTCCCGCAGGTCTTCTCCCTGCCGGGCGCCGTAATACTGGGCGATGACCACTGTGGCCCCGGAGGAGAGGCCCACAAAGAGGTTCACCAGAAAGTTGATGAGCACCGCTGTGGGGCCGCCTACCGCGCCCAGGGCGGCGGTACCCACAAAGTTCCCCACGATGATGGCGTCCACCGTGTTGTAGAGCTGCTGGAAAAAGGTGCCCAGCAGGATGGGAAAGAAAAATGAGAGGAGGGGCTTGAGGATGGCCCCCTCGGTGATCTGATTGTGCAAAGCGGCGAACAGCTCCTTTCGGCGGCGGCAGACGGCATAAACCCGCCCCGGCTGTCCGGGGCGGGCGCGGGAAAATTCTGGCCGAGCGGCAATCATACCACAGCACTACAGTAAAGTCAATCCGTTGATGTCCAGCTTGAAGGTGAGGCCGAAGAATTCCGCCGCCTTTCTGCACAGGAGCATGCGCTGGAGGAAGATCTCAAAGTAGTCCATCACGGCGCACACCTCCGTATTGATGGAAAGGGTCAGGGTGACGGTCTTGGCCTTCTGATCCAGCCGCAGGTCGGACTGTTCCACCGCGTAATTCACCCGGTCATGGATGTCGAAGTTGATGGTATCCCGGTTACGGACCCGGCTGCGGCGCACGTCGGTCTTGTCCGCCAGCAGAAGGGCCGCGGCGATGGCGTTCACCGGAAAGGCGGTGGAATCATCGTGATGGCCGATGGCTGTGATGACGGCGGCCACATCGGAGGGCTCCATGCCCATGTTGTCCAGGATCCGGAAGGCCATTACCGCTCCGGTCTGGGCGTGGTCGTTGCGGTTGACCACGTTGCCGATGTCATGCATAAAGGCGGCGATCCGGCACAGCTCCACCGTGTGGGCGTCGTAACCCAGCTCCTGCAGCAGGTCGCCCGCCACCACGGCGCACCGGGTCACGTGGGCAAAGCTGTGCTCGGTGTACCCCAGGGCCAGCAGGGAGGCGTCCGCCTGGGTGATATAAGTCCGGATCTCCTCGGACTGCTTGACGGTCTCATAGGTGATATGCATATGCTCCATCTCCTCGCTGGTCCTATCATATAATAAAGAAATAGAGATTGCAACGGGCAAACTTGTTAAGAAAAGCTTTATGTCCTGTTCACAGCCTATTCACCAAATTCTTCCCTTGGGGGCGTATACTCTCCTCATCAGGCGAGAGCCGATTCTATATAGATCGCATCACTTCTTCCTCCCCTCTCTTTTCGACAAAGGCGCGGGCCGGCTTTTTAGCCGGCCCGCGCCTTTGCCCGCTGGAAAGAGCCGCGGCGATCTCCCTTCCCTTGCCTGGACCGCAGAAATGGGAGAAACAGCCCGCATCGCAAATTGTGACAGCAAAGAAAAGGGCGTTGCCTGCGGCTTCGAAACAGACCGACAGGCTCTGACAGACCAAGGACCTCCGCCGACCCCCAAAGGGGCTGGTGAAGGTCCTTTTTGCCGGGTCCCAATTCAATTTTATGTTCCCGGTTATGAACGGTGTATAATGGCATGAATACTACAAGTAAATACCCGGAAGCGTCCAAAAATGAATACTTCTTTTGGTCAAGCAACCTCTGCTCCGGGAATACAAAGGGGGATTGGAAGTTTGCCAAAGGGACTACGTTACACCTTGTTCAGATCGTAAGGCGTGGTCTGATAGACGTAGTAATTGAGCCAGTTGGTATAGAGAAGCTGCCCGGCGCTCCGCCAGCGGACGATGGGGGGGCGGCAGGGATCGTCGCCGGGAAAGTAATTATAGGGTACATGGATCTGCAACCCTTTTTCCCGGTCCCGGAAGTACTCCCGGGCCAAGGTGTCGGGGTCGTATTCCGGGTGACCGGTGATGAAAAACTGGCGGGAATCCTCACTCTTCACGGCAAAGACCCCGGCGTCTCCGGAGACGGCCAGCAGCTCCAGACCGGGCGTGGAACGGATATCGCTCTCCCACACCTCGGTGTACCGGGAGTGGGGGGCCTGGAAGACGTCGTCAAAGCCGCGGAACAGGGGGGAATTGGGTTTAAGTACCCGGTGGTCGAACACGCCGAAGAGCTTTTCCGGCAGAGAACGCTTCTCCACGCCGTAGTGGAAGTAGAGCCCCGCCTGTGCGCCCCAGCAGATGTGGAGGGTGGAGTGGACATGACTGCGGGTCCACTCCATGATCTCACACAGCTCGTCCCAATACTCCACCTGGGTGAAGTCCAGGTTTTCCACCGGCGCGCCGGTGATGATCATGCCGTCGTATTTCCGCCCGCGGACCTGATCGAAGGTGGTGTAAAAGGACTCCAGGTGGTCCTCGTCGATGTGCTGGGAACGATAACTGGAAGTCCGGAGCAGCTCTACCTGGACCTGGAGGGGCGTGTTGGACAGCTTGCGCAGGATCTGTGTCTCGGTGACGATCTTGGTGGGCATCAGGTTGAGGATGAGCACCTTCAGGGGCCGGATATCCTGGTGCAGAGCCCGGTATTCGGTCATGACGAAGATATTCTCCCCCTCCAGGGTGGCGCGGGCGGGGAGGGAGTCGGGAATTTTGATGGGCATGGTGTGGATTACCTCCGGTGAGAATCTGGATATACAGGTAAGGGCTAGGCTGCCGCTTCGCCGGCGGCCTGGGAGAAGAAGCGGAAAAGCATGACGGCGGCCTCTGCACGGCTAGCGCCGCCGGTGGGATTCAACCGCCCGTCGCTGCCCAGCAGGATGCCTTGCTCCACGGCCCAGGCCACTGCCTGGCTGGCCCAGGGGGAGACGGTGTCGGCATCGGAGAAGGAGGAGAGCCCGCCGCTGTGGGAGGGTTCTCCGGCATACCGGTAGAGCAGCAGGGCGAGGCTCTCGCGGGTGAGGGGGACGTCGGGAGAGAAGCCGCCGCCCGTGCCGGTGGTGATGCCGCTCTCCGCCGCCCAGGACGCCGCATCGGCATACCAGGCGTCGGCAGCCACATCGGAGAAGCTGCTCTCCGCATCAGGCTGGGGCTGGCCCTCCGCGCGGTAGAGAATGGTGCACAGGGCGGCGCGGCTGACAGGGACCGAGGGCTGGAACCCGTCCCCCGTGCCGCCTATGAGTCCGGCGGAGACCAGCGCGCCGATCTCCGGAAGCGCCCAGTGGTCCTCCAAGTCATAGAGACCGTAGAGATCGGTATAGAGGTAGCCGCTCAGCTCCCCGCCAACGCCGGACACAGTCTCCTCCTGAAACACGTCGGGGAAGCCGGCCCGCGCCATGGTCTCACGGTAGCCGCTCTCATCCGAGAGACGGATGAGATTCAGATAGGTGTCCACAGCCCCCTGATAGTCATCCTGGGAGGTCAGGAACAGGTCCAGGGCAGAGAGGGCGGAGGTGGCGTAGCTGATATAGTAGAAGGGGGACTCAAAGGTGTGGTTCACCTCCACCCAGTCGTAAGCCTCGTCCGAGTCCGTCGCATAGACATAGCCATACTCCTGCGCAAGGGTGCGGAAAAGGCGGTTGACATCCTGAAGCGTGGGGTCTTCCATGTCGAAAAACTCAACCTGAAACTCACCGTAGAGGCAGCCGTCCACCACAGCATGGAGCAGGGCGTAGAGGTCGGCGCCCCGGAAGGCGTCCCCCGCCTCGCCGAAAAGCTGGTCGGCATAGCGCAGGGAGAGGGCCTCCAGACCCTGCGAGTGGGTCTCCGCCGTGTCATAGGAGAAGTTGACGGAAGGGGCCGCGCAGTAAGCGGAGAAGTGGCCGAACTCATGGATCAGCGTGCTGATGTCGTAATAGCCGCCCTGGGGGCTGTCAAAGAGGAAAGCGGAGCGGTAGGAGGGCAGGGAAATGGTGAAGCCCACGTCCAGCTTGGTGTCGGAGCGCTCGATGTCACACAGATTGCTCTCCACCATATAGTCGAAGAGTTCTCCCAGCTCAGACGCGATCTGTCCGATCACCGGACCCACAGCCGCCAGTTTCCCGGCCTGCCCCTGCCCGTCGTAGCGGTTCAGTGCCTCCTCCCCGGCACAGACTGCGGCATAATAGGCGGCATAGGCGGAATAGACCGGTACGATATGCTCTTTCACATAGGAGAAGAGCGCCTCGGATTCCTCGCGTCCGTAATCGCGCCCGTAATACGTTTCATAATAGTAGTCGAGAACGGAGTCGTAGCCGCTGGAGCGGGCGATCTCCCGGCGCAGGGAGGAGAGCTCCAGCAAATAGGGACCCGCCGCCGCGTTCCTGGCTTGTGCCAGCGCGGAGAGGAGGGTCCAGTAATCCTCATCGCTCAAGTCGGGGTCGGATTCGGTCTCCTCACGGGTCCAGGTCCTGTCACTGCCCGGCAGCGTCGCGGTGTATTCCGCGGTGAGCGCGTTCCAATATCCGGCCACCAGCGCGCTTTCCTGGTCCATAAGGTCGAGCTGCTCATCGGTGATCGACTCGTCCAGGTAGTCATCCAGCAGTTCCTCCAGTTCCTCCAGGTCGCCGTCGGCGGCCGCATAGGCGTCGGTAAAGGAGTCGGAGCGGAACATGCCGTGGACGGCATCCTGGTAGGCCTGGCCCGCACGGGTAAAGAGGAAGGTGAAGGCCAGATAATCCGCCTCATAAGACGCCGGATCCCGGTAGTAATGGACAGAGCAGACCGAGTATTCGGTGTAAAGGGAGAGATAATCGACATAAAGCGCCATACAGGCGGTCGAAATCGTGGTGATGGAGGCGGAGGAGTCCAGCAGCGCCTGAAAATCCTCACAGTCCGAGAGAAAATCCTGGACATGCTCTGTGTCATAAGAGAGCGAGTCGAAATCCACAGGGAGCGGCCAGGAATCTCCGGAGGACAACGCAGCGCTTTCCGGCAGAAGCGCGGGTTCCGCCGCTTGGACTGTCCCCAGCCCAGAGAGCAGAGCGCCGGTCAGTACCAGGGCGGCCAGGCGTCGAAATCGAAACATAAAAACAACCCCTTCCCATTCCTATATTATAATTAAGAGTAACACGATTAAACCAGGACCGCAACCACGAATCCTGCGGACATTCGTATGTCGAAGAAAGAAAATGAAGAAAAACGGAAAAAGGAGTTGACAATTGGGGAGGAGTTTGGTATATTAACTGAGCGCCAAACGCAGGGCAGGAAAACAGTGGCAAAGAGCGGAGGAAAAATCCGTGAGCGGCTGAAGAAAATGCTTGACAAGAGCTTGGCCATCTGCTAGAATAACAAAGTTCGCGTCAGCCGAGAGGCGGCACTGATTCAAAGGGATTTGAAAAAAG
>Ga0129308_1000359_pt1 | contig 73025 bp, 68 predicted proteins | sample L827metagenome_FD_94440 | JGI IMG/M metagenome (GOLD analysis project Ga0129308, IMG submission 94440) | Ring-tailed lemur group fecal microbial communities from Wisconsin, USA - L827 metagenome | ecosystem: Host-associated > Mammals > Digestive system > Large intestine > Fecal | place: USA...
ATTTATCCACCATGTAAAACGGCTCCGTCACACGTGCCAGCGCCGCGGCCGGAATACCGCAGCCGGTGTCGCGCACCGTCACGTCCACGCCCCGGCCTTCCGCCGCCGTGCGCCAACCGATGGACACACGGCCGTCCTTGGGCCTGGCGCGGGCCGCGTTCTGCACAAGATTGTAAAGCAGGTCCACCAGCAGATCGGCGTCGCCCCGCACCCGCACGCCCGGCGCGGGCTGGAACACCGGCTCCACCGGCGCAACAGACGGCCCCAGCGCCGCCCTGGCGCGTGCGAACACGCGCTCCAGCTCCAGCGGCTCCAGCGCGGGCGCCTGCTCCCGCAGGCCCAGCAGTTGGAGCAGCTTTTCCGAAAGCGCCTCCACGCGCCGCGCTTCACTGAAAATATAGTTCGCCGCCCGCTGCTGCTGCTCCGGCTCGCACTGCATGCTGCGCAGCGTGTCCGCATAACCGATGACCGCCGTCATCGGTGTTTTCAACTCGTGCGTGAACGCGGACATAAAGTCCTCGCGCTGGCGCACCGACAGCTCCAGCGCGTCCACCTTTTCCTGCACGGCGGCCGCCATAGCGTCAAAGCTTCGGCTCAACACGCCGATCTCGTCCCCGCCCGAAAGGCCCGTGCGCTCGCCGTACGCGCCGCCCGCAATGCTTTCGCTCGCCTGTGTCAGACGCGCCAGCGGCTTTGTCAGCCAGCGGGACAGCAGCGCGATCATCGCGCCCGCGCACACCAGCACCACCAGCTCCATTTCCCAGAAGCGCAGCAGCGCACGGTCCCGCGCGGCGAACACGCTGGTCACGTCGTGCCCCGTCAGCAGCGTGACGGGCGGATTCCCCACGGTCTCCACCTCCGCCTCGAACAACATATACGTCCTGCCGCCGTCCCGGTGCATGCGGTAAGTATCCGTCTGGCCCGTGGGGCCCTCGTCCCAGGGAAACGAGGTATATACCGTGCGCAGCACCGCGGGCTGCTGCTCTGCATCGGAAGCTGCCTGTGCTTCTGCTTCCGTTTCCGTCTCCGCCGCGGCGGAGGACGCCCCGCCCTGTGCCGCCGCGTCACCGCGGTACAGTGCCACCAGCTTTCCGCCCACATAATCCTCCAGCGAGCTGCCGTAGCGCGCCAGATGGCTGTCCGTCACGGTCTCGCCCCGCGCGGCCACGTCCAACAGGTCGGATTCCAGCGCATAGCATTGCAGCAGATGCTGCACCTCCGCCTGCTGGCCCGCTTCGTCCAGCGCATCGTCAAAGTTGCCGGCCAGCACCACCGCGCCCCCCAGCGAGAGCGCCATGGCCAGCACCAGAAGCATGGCCAGCGTCAGCTTCTGGGCAAAGCCCAGTGCGCGGAGCGGCTTTCCGGCGCTGTCTGCCGGGCGGGCCGCGCCGCTTTCCGCCGCCTGCGCGCCCGTCCGCCTGGCGCGGGCACGCTTTTCTTTTTTCACGGCTCTCCCTCCATTTCCAGAAGATACCCCACCTTATAAACAGTCTTGATATGCTCCTGCCAGCCCAGCTTTTTGCGCAGGCGCTGGATGTGCAGGTCCAGCGTGCGCGTGCCGTCATCCATCTCGCCGCCCCACACACGCTCGAACAGCACGTCGCGGTACAGCGCCGCGCCCCGGTTGCGCAAAAGCTGTTCCAGAAGGTCGAATTCCCGGGGTGTGAGGGCCACCGGCACGCCCGCCTTGGTGGCGCTGCGCGCCACGGTGTCCACCGTAACGTCCCACGCGCGCAGCAGCGCGCCGCCGCGCCCGGTACGGCGCAGCACGCTTTCCACCCGCGCCACCAGTTCCGCCACTTCAAACGGCTTCACGATGTAATCGTCCGCGCCCAGGTTCAGCCCGCGCACCCGGTCGCCCAGAGTGCCCTTGGCCGTGATGAAAATGACAGGCGTGCCCATGGGCCGCAGATACTCCAGCAGCTCATAGCCGTCCAGCCCGGGCAGCATGATATCCAGCAGCACCAGGTCGTAATCGTTCTGTTCGATCTTATCCGCCGCCGCGCAGCCGTCGTTGACGGCCTCGCATTGATAGCCCGCCCGCGCCAGGCTCATTTCAATGAGCTGGGCGATGGGTACTTCGTCTTCTACGATCAGGATGCGGTTCATGCCGCTTTCCCCCCTTGCATCGATTTCTGCCATCAGAGTAACGGATGAATGTATCCGATTTGTTTCATTCCCGGGCTTATACGCAAAAAACAACCGTCGGGAACGGGCATACGCCCGCCTCCCGGCGGCTGTCGTTTCACATTTTTCAGTAAGCCAGCACGATGCCGCCGTCGTAGGCGTATACCGTGGACAGGCCGCTGGTGGGCACCAGGATCACCTCGCGCAGTGCCGCACATTTTTCCAGAAATTCCTTTTTCAGCATCATGGCGCGCTCGGGGCAGTTGCAGTAGCTCAGCACCATCGTCAGGCTGGAGGCCGCGGCCTCCCGCGTGCCTTCGGCGATGAGCTCCACCAGACGGCGCATGGCGTTCTGGGTGCCGCGCACCTTTTCGATGGCCGCGATGCTGCCGTGGCCGTCGTCGCCCATGATGGGCCGCAGCGAAAGCATGCCGCCCAAAAGGCCCGCCACCTTGGAGATGCGGCCGTTTTTCACAAGGTTGGAAAGGTCCTCCAGCACAAAGCGCGTTTTCATCCGCGCAATGAACGCTGTCATCTCGGCGACGATGTCCTCGAAGGAATGCCCGCCGTCGATGCGGTCGCGCAGCATCAGGGCGATGAGCGTTTCGCCTGCGGACGCGCTCTCGGAGTCAAAAATATGAATCTTCTTTTCCGGGCTGCGCTCCAGCACCATCTCCCGGCCAACGCAGGCGGCGTTATAGCTGCCGGACAGCTTGCTGGAGAGCGTCACCACAAAGCTCTCCTCGCTTTTTTCCATCAGCGCGGCGTATTCATCCGGCGAGGGGCAGGCTGTGGAGGGAGCGTTTTTATACGCCTTCATGTCCGCGATGAGCTTTTTTGTGTCGATGCGCTCGTCGTCCACATAGTGGATGCTCCCCACGTCGATCTTCAGGCTTGCGACAGACACGCGCAGCAGGTTGCGCAGCGCGGGGGTAAGGTCGCAGCAGCTGTCTACAATGATCTGGATATCCATTCCTGTTCTCCCTCTACTCTCACAATATATACCATTCTAACTTTTACGGGGCAAAAAGTCAATTGAAAGGCCTCTTCCCTTGTAATCATATCAGAAATTTGTTAAAATTTTATGCGAACGGCGTGTATATTTTACGCGCGCCGCAAAAACGGGAGTGAAAAAGGGAGCGTTTGCATGAAAACCGATATCCAGATCGCGCAGGAAGCCGTTTTGGAACCCATTTCCGACGTGGCCGCGTCGCTGGGGCTGGACGGTGAGAACCTGATCCCCTACGGAAAGTACAAGGCCAAGGCGGACCACCGCCTTGTGAAAAAGCTGGCCGAAAAAAAGGACGCCAAAGTCATTCTTGTAACGGCCATCAGCCCCACGCCCGCGGGCGAGGGCAAAACCACCACCAGCGTGGGCCTGGCGGACGCGCTGCACCGAATGGGCAAAAACGTCGTCCTCGCGCTGCGGGAGCCCAGCCTCGGCCCCGTGTTCGGCGTAAAGGGCGGCGCCGCGGGCGGCGGGTACGCACAGGTGGTGCCCATGGAGGACATCAACCTGCACTTCACAGGCGATCTTCACGCCATCGGCGCGGCCAACAATCTGCTGGCCGCCATGGTGGACAACCATATTTATCAGGGCAACGCGCTGAACATCGATCCGCGGCGCATCACCTGGAAGCGCTGCGTGGACATGAACGACCGCCAGCTCCGCTTCATCACCGACGGCCTGGGCGGCAAGGCCAACGGCACCCCGCGTGAGGACGGCTTCGACATCACCGTTGCAAGCGAGGTGATGGCCATTTTCTGCCTGGCCACCGATCTGGCCGACCTGAAGGCCCGCCTGGGCCGCATCGTAGTGGGCTACACGTATGCGGGCGCGCCCGTCACGGCGGAGCAGATCGGCGCGGCGGGCGCCATGGCCGCGCTGCTGAAGGACGCTTTTGACCCGAACCTGGTGCAGACGCTGGAGCACACGCCCGCGCTGGTGCACGGCGGGCCGTTCGCCAACATCGCCCACGGCTGCAACAGCGTTATCGCCACAAAACTGGGCATGAAGCTGGCGGATTATGTCGTCACCGAGGCGGGCTTCGGCGCGGACCTGGGCGCGGAAAAATTCCTCGACATCAAGTGCCGCCTGTCCGGCATCGAGCCCTCCGCCGTTGTGGTCGTTGCCACGGTGCGCGCGCTCAAGCACCACGGCGGCTGCCCCAAGGCGGAGCTGGGCGTGCCCAGCCTTGAATATCTGGAGGCCGGCAGCGCGAACCTGGCCCGCCATGTGGAAAACATGCAGAGCAAATTCGGCATGCCGGTGTGCGTGGCCATCAACGCCTTCCCCACCGACAGCCCCGAGGAGCACCAGTACCTGCGGGACCTGTGCGCCCGGCTGGGCGTGCCCTGCGCGCTGAGCGAGGTGTTTGCAAAAGGCGGAGCGGGCGGCCTGGAGCTGGCCGAGGACGTGCTGGGCATTTTGGAAAAACGTCCGGTGCGCTTCACCTATCCGGACGACGCGCCCGTGGCGGACAAGGTCCGCGCGGTATGCAAAAACATATACGGCGCGGCGGAGGTGGCGTTTTCCGCCGCCGCAAAAAAGCAGCTTGCGGAGCTGGACGCGGGCGGCTTTGGCCGCCTGCCCGTGTGCATCGCCAAGACGCAGTACAGCTTTTCGGACGACGCCTCGCTGCTGGCCGCGCCCTCCGGCTTCACGATGACCGTGCGGGAGCTGCGCCTCTCTGCGGGCGCGGGCTTTGTCGTTGTGGTGATGGGCAATATCATGACGATGCCCGGCCTCCCCAAAAAGCCCGCGGCCGAGGGCATCGACGTGGACGAAAACGGCGTCATCAGCGGCCTGTTCTGAGCGCTTTCAGGCAAACGCCGCACAAAAAAGCATACGCAAACAGCGCCGCTCCAAAGGTGTGCCTTTGGAGCGGCGCTGTTTTTTTGCACTTGTTTTCCGGACGCTTTACAGCACCTTACCGAGAAAATCCTTCAAACGCGGGTTTTTGGGGCTTCCGAAAAACTCCGCCGGGGCGGCCTCCTCCATGATAACGCCCTCGTCGATGAACACCACGCGGTTCGCCACCTCGCGGGCAAAGCCCATCTCGTGGGTGACGACCACCATGGTCATTCCCTCCCGGGCAAGCTGCTGGATAACGTCCAGCACCTCGTGTACCATCTCCGGGTCCAGCGCGCTGGTGGGCTCGTCGAACAGCATCACGTCCGGCTGCATGGCCAGCGCGCGGGCAATGGCCACGCGCTGCTGCTGGCCGCCGGAGAGCTGGATGGGATACGCGCCGCCGCGGTCGCCCAGGCCCACGCGCTCCAGCAGGCTCTGGGCCAGTTTGTGGGCCTCGTCCTTCTTCATTCCTTTTACCAGCACCGGCCCCGCGCTCACGTTGTCCAGCACCGTCATGTTGGTGAACAGATTGAACTGCTGGAACACCATGCCGATCTTCTGGCGCATCTGGTCGATCTTTGTCTCCTTGGAGGTGATGTCCACGCCCTCAAACACGATCTGTCCGCCCGTGGGCTCCTCCAGCAGGTTCAGGCAGCGCAGAAATGTGGATTTGCCCGAGCCGGACGGCCCGATGACCGCCACCACGTCGCCCTTGCAGATGTCGATGTTGATGCCGCGCAGCACCTCCACATGCTTGAAGTGCTTCTCCAGGCCCTTGACCTCAATGAGTTTTTCTCCTTTAGCGGGTGACACTCTTGCTCATCCTCCTTTCCACAGCCGCGATGATCTTCGACAGCGGGAACACAATGATAAAATACATGATGGCCGCGATGACATACGGCTCCAGGAAAATATAGGTCTGCTTGGCGATGGACTGGGCGCGGAACATCAGCTCTACGATGCCCACCATGCCCAGGATACTGGTCTCCTTGATGATGGTGACGAACTCGTTGCACATGGCGGGCAGGATGTTGCGCACCGCCTGGGGCAGGATCACATGGCGCATGGCCTTCCAGTGGCTCATGCCGATGCAGCGCGCGGCCTCCATCTGGCCGCCGGGCACCGCGCCGATGCCGGAGCGGATGACCTCCGACATATAAGCCGCGGAGTTGAGGCCGACGGCCACCATGCCCCAGAACATGCGGTTGAGGCTGGAATCCGGCAGCTTGAAAACATTGCCCAGACCGTAGTAGATGATGAACACCTGCACCAGCATCGGCGTGGCACGGAACACCTCCACATATGCGGTACAAAAAAATTTGGCAACAGCCTTGAGCGCCTTGACTGCCAGATTGTCGCGGGACTGTACGCTGGCCATGCGGCCGGACGCCAGCACGAGCCCCAGCACAAGGCCCATCAGCACGCTCACAAATGCGAACAGCAGCGTATAGCCAAGGCCGTTCCAGTACATATGGCCGTACTTTTCCCATATTTTCAGCATTCGCTCAAATGAAAACATCGTATCCTCCTTCGTGGTAAAACGGCATTCTCCGCCCGCGGGGCGGCAGAAACACAAAGACCGCGGCGGAGGGACGCGCCCTCCGCCGCGTATCAAATTCAATGCGATTCCCTGCAGCTTACTTGGTATCCGAAGAAGCTGCTTTCTCCTGCGCTTCCTCGAACCACTGCTCCAGCAGGCCCTCGGCCTTATATGCCGCGATGCGCTCGTTCACCCAATCCAGCAGATCGGTGTTGCCCTTCATCACAGCCACGGCGTTGCCGCCCTCTTCGGGATCGATCTCCACAGGCACCTTGCCGATGGCCAGGCCCTCGACCGTCTGCATATACTGCTCGGCGCTGATCTCGTCGATCATCACAGCCGCGCACTCGCCGTTCTTCAGGTTGGCGACGCACTGGGGGAAGTCCGGCAAAAGAAGGGGCTCCGCATCGGGGAACTGATCCGCCATCAGCTTCTCCTGCAGGGCGGCTTTCTGGGTGGCCATCACCGCGCCGGCCAAACTTTCCTTGGTGGCGTATTTGTCCAGGTTTTCCTCCAGCACCAGCATGCACTGGCCGCCGGCATAGTACATATCGCTCATGTCCACGCTCTTTTTGCGGTCCGCGTTGGGCGTAAGGCCCGCGATGGCCATATCGGCGTTGCCCGCCTGGACCTCGGCCACGACCATGTCAAACGAAATGTTTTGTATATCCAGATCAACGCCCAGATCGTCCGCCAGCGCCTGCGCCAGGGAAGCGTCCAGGCCCACGACGTTACCATCCTTATCCAAGAACTCGAACGGCGCATAGCCGGCCTCCGTCGTTACAACGAGCACGCCCTTGGCCTTGATGGCCTCCACGCTGTGCTCCTCCACATTGCCGCCCGTCATTGCGATGCCGTCGTCGGCTTCGGAAGCGGACGTGCCGGACGCGGCCGGAGCGCTTACCGCGCCGGACGAAGCCGCGGGAGCGGAGCTGGAAGAGCCGGAACCGCCGCAGGCGGCGAGGCCCAGCGCCATTACAAGCGCCATGCATACTGCTACAAGCTTTTTCATAAGTACCATTCTCCTCTTTCAACAAGTGCATATTTGCAGGCGGGCGTTTCGCAGCGGCGACCGCTGCGGCCGGCCTGTTGTCTGAGTCTTAGTATACATGCATAAATATGCAAAGTCAAGTGAATATTTTGCATATTATTTATTTTTCTATTTTCAACAGAAAGCACGTTCCGCCCTTGCGTTTTGCAGTCGTTTTGCACAATTGCAAATACCTTTCCCTGCGCGGCGGGCGGGAGCGCAGCGTCGGTTCCAGTGTTTCTCCCGCAAATTTTGGGCTTCGGCACTGGATACCGCACAAAAATATGTTATGATAATGGATGCAGATTTCACGAAAGGAAGCGCACCCCATGCATCTCTCTCCCGCCCGTATTTTGAACTTTATCCGAAGGGAGGCCGTTCTCTGCTGCGCGGCGCTGGCCGCGCTGGCCTCCATGCTTTTTGTGCCGCCCTCCGCGGCGTATATCTCCTATTTCGATTTCCGCGTGCTGTGCCTGCTTTTCTGCCTGATGGCCGTCGTGGCCGGGCTGCGTGGCTGCGGTCTGTTCGAGGCGCTGGCGCTGCGCCTGCTTCGCGGTAAAAAGACACTGCGTTTTCTGGCGCTCATGCTGGTGCTGCTGCCTTTTTTCAGTTCCATGCTCATCACCAACGATGTGGCCCTGCTCACCTTCGTCCCCTTTGCCATCTTGATTCTGAACATGGCCGATGCTTCCGCCTATGCTCCGTACATCATCGTACTGCAGACCGTAGCGGCCAATCTCGGCAGCATGGCCACGCCCGTGGGCAATCCGCAAAATCTTTTTCTCTACAATCGTTTTGCCCTGTCCCCCGCCGATTTTTTCCGCACCATGCTGCCCCTTGCGGCGGCCAGCCTTGCGCTGCTGTGTATGGGCGTGCTGTTCGTGCCGCCCCGGGCCGTCACCGTCGCCATGGGAGATATGCACGGATACAACACGCGCCGCCTGCCCGCGTTGAGCGTACTGTTCGTGCTGTGCCTGCTGTGCGTATTCCGTGTGGCCCCATACCAGCTTCTGACGGCTGTGGTACTGGCCATGCTTACGCTGTTCATGCGGGACCTTTTTCGGGAAGTGGATTACAGCCTGCTGCTCACATTTGTATTTTTCTTTATTTTCGCGGGCAACATGGGAAAGATCGGCGGGGTGAACGCGCTTCTTTCCGCCCTTATGGACAAGCACGCGCTGCCCACCTGTGTGTTGGCCAGCCAGGTCGTCAGCAACGTGCCCGCCGCCGTCCTTCTTTCGGGCTTTTCACAGGACTGGCGCGCTCTGCTGACGGGCACGAACCTTGGCGGCCTCGGCACGCCCATTGCCTCTCTCGCAAGCCTGATCTCCCTCAAGCTTTATGCCCGCTCCGCGCCGGGCGGCACACGGCGCTATCTGCTCGTCTTTTCCGCAGTCAATGTTGCCGCACTGGCGCTTCTGTACGCCCTTGCGGCGGCCGGCTGACTGGCTGCGGCGCTTTTGCCTTTCTGATGAAGAAGCGAAAATACCGCCCTGCGCCCCGCCGTCTGCGAGTGCGGCAGAACATAAAACAGCGGCCGCCCCTTGCGGGGCGGCCGCTGCCTTTTGTGCTATATTTTGCCGGGACGCTTACGCCTGGCTGGCAGCCACGGCGCAGGCCACGGTGGCGCCCACCATGGGGTTGTTGCCCATGCCGATCAGGCCCATCATCTCCACGTGCGCGGGCACGCTGGAGGAGCCGGCGAACTGTGCGTCGCCGTGCATACGGCCCATGGAGTCCGTCAGGCCGTAGGAAGCGGGGCCCGCAGCCACGTTGTCCGGGTGCAGCGTGCGGCCCGTGCCGCCGCCGGAAGCCACGGAGAAGTATTTTTTGCCGTTCTCCATCGCCCATTTTTTATAGGTGCCGGCAACCAAGTGCTGGAAGCGGGTGGGGTTGGTGGAGTTGCCCGTGATGGACACCTCAACGCCCTCCTTCTTCATAATGGCAACGCCCTCGAGCACGTCGTTGGCGCCGTAGCACTTCACCGCGGCGCGTTCGCCGTCGGAAAAAGCCTTCTCGCGCACGACCTTCAGCTCGCCGGTCTTGAAGTCGTAATCCGTCTCCACATAGGTGAAGCCGTTGATGCGGCTGATGATATAGGCGGCGTCCTTGCCCAGGCCGTTCAGGATAACGCGCAGCGGCTCCTTGCGGGCCTTGTTGGCGGTGCGGGCGATGCCGATGGCGCCCTCGGCGGCGGCAAAGCTCTCGTGGCCGGCCAGGAAGGCGAAGCACTTGGTCTCGTCGCGCAGCAGCATGGCGCCCAGGTTGCCGTGGCCAAGGCCCACGGCGCGCTGTTCGGCCACCGAGCCGGGAATGGTGAAGGCCTCCAGGCCCTCGCCGATGGCGGCGGCACAGTCGGCGGCGCTCTTCAGGCCGCGCTTCACGGCGATGGCCGTGCCCAGCGTGTACGCCCAGACGGCGTTCTCAAAGCAGATGGGCTGCACACCCTTGACGATCGCGTCAACGTCGATGCCCTTGGAGAGGAGCATCTCGCGGCAGGCGTCCAGAGACTCCAGGCCGTTTGCTTTCAGGCATGCCTCGATTTTCGGCATGCGGCGTTCTTGACTTTCAAATTTAGCCATTGTTCTTCTCCTCCTCTCTTACTCTTCGCGCGGGTCGATATACTTCGGCGCGTCCGCAAAGCGGCCGTAGGTGCCGATGTTCTTCTCGTAAGCGGTCTTCGGGTCCACACCGTGGCGGATGTCCTCCATCATTTTGCCCAGACGGACGAACTGGTAGCCGATGGCCTCGCCGTTCTCGTCGATGGCGACCTTCGTGATATACCCCTCGGTCAGCTCCAGGTAGCGCACGCCCTTCGCCTTGGTGGAGAAAATGGTGCCCGTCATGCTGCGCAGGCCCTTGCCCAGGTCCTCCAGGCCGGCGCCGACAGGAAGGCCGTCGTCGGAAAACGCGGTCTGGCTGCGGCCGTAGACGATCTGCAGGAACAGCTCGCGCATGGCCACGTTGATGGCGTCGCACACAAGGTCTGTGTTCAGCGCCTCCAGAATGGTCTTGCCGGGCAGGATCTCGCCCGCCATGGCGGCGGAATGGGTCATGCCGGAGCAGCCGATGGTCTCCACCAGCGCTTCCTCGATGACGCCCTTTTTCACGTTCAGCGTCAGCTTGCAGGTGCCTTGCTGCGGCGCGCACCAGCCAACGCCGTGCGTCAGGCCGCTGATATCAGAGATCTGATATGCCTTTACCCACTGGCCCTCCTCCGGGATGGGGGCCGGCCCATGGTTCGGGCCTTTCGTGAGCGGACACATACGTTCTACTTCATGAGAATAAGTCATAGTGATGCTCCTTTGTGATGTTCTTTTGTGTTTCTCTTTTGACAGTTATTTCACATTTGCGCTATCCTATATTATAAAGAAAGCGCTGCTGCATTGCAAGTGCGTGGGGCCGAAAATCAAAACTTTTTCCCCCATTGTGCGCTTTTGCCCGGTTGCCGCTGCCCTCTCTTTAGTTTTGTATGATATTACAAAAAGTTTTCTATAAATTTGTTGACATTAACGATTCGCATGCTATACTGTGGTTGACAGGGGAACGTCGGCCTGTCAAACGGAAGTTGTGGAAAATAGAATTGTGAGAGGAGATATGCGATCATGGCATCTGTTGATATGCATGATATCGACCTGAAAGAATTCAACGAGGTTCTTGCCGCCTGCAAAGGCGATGTGTTTATGGTAACGCCCGAGGGTGACCGCCTGAACCTGAAAAGCAGGCTGTGCCAGCTCATCGGCTTTACCAAGCTGATCGAGGGCGGCAGCATTGCGGAGGCGAAGCTGGAGTGCTCCGACCCCGAGGACCAGCGCAGGCTGTTCCGCTTTAATATGTTCGGCGAAAAGTGAACCGTTTCATCTTTCAGCGCGCCCGCAGATGCGGGCGCTTTTTTTGTGTCCGAACGCGCGGATGCGCACGGTTTTTGCAGCTTCACCGCTTGTTTGCACGAAGTTGGACGGTTTGGTTTGACACCGTATTCTATAAAGTAGTATTATAAAGTGGAATTGTGCGGCGGCGCGCCGCGCGGAAGGTGAGTGAAAAATTTGTCTTTTTTTGAAAAACTGTTCGGCTCCTTTTCCACGAAGGAGCTTAAGAAGATACAGCCCATCGCGGACAGGGTGCTTGCGCTGGAGGCCCGCTACCAGGCCATGACCGACCGCGAGCTGCAGGCGATGACGCCCGCGCTCCGGGAGCGTCTGGCAGGGGGCGAAACGCTGGACGACATTCTGCCCGACGCCTTTGCCGTATGCCGCGAGGCAAGCTGGCGCGTGCTTGGCATGAAACACTTTCCCGTACAGGTGGTGGGCGGCATCGTGCTGCACCGCGCCTGCATCGCCGAGATGAAAACCGGCGAGGGCAAAACGCTTGTCGCCACGCTGCCCGTATATCTGAACGCGCTCACCGGCAAGGGCGTGCACGTCGTCACCGTGAACGATTACCTGGCCAAACGCGACAGCGAGTGGATGGGAAAGCTGTATAAATTTCTGGGCCTTTCGGTGGGGCTCATCATCCACGGCGTCACAGGCGAGGAACGCCGCGCTGCCTACAATGCCGACATCACCTACGGCACCAACAATGAATTCGGCTTCGATTACCTGCGTGACAACATGGTCACCTACAAGGAGCAGATGGTGCAGCGCGGACATTATTACGCCATCGTGGACGAGGTGGACTCCATCCTCATCGACGAAGCGCGCACGCCGCTCATCATCAGCGGCGAGGGCGATAAAAGCACCGATCTGTACAAGCTGGCCGATAATTTTGCCAAGGGCCTGAAGGCCACCGTCGTGGCCGAGCTGGACGACAAAGAGGACCAGGACGAGCAGGTGGACGGCGATTATGTTGTGGACGAGAAAAAAAAGACGGCCACGCTTACCGCCAGCGGCATTGCCAAGGCTGAAAAGTACTTCAATGTTGAAAATCTGGCCGACGGCGCGAACATGACGCTGCAGCATCACATCAACCAGGCCATCAAGGCGCGGGGCGTGATGAAGCGGGACGTGGATTATGTGGTGCGCGACGGCGAGGTCATCATCGTGGACGAGTTTACCGGGCGCCTGATGCTGGGCCGCCGCTACAATGAGGGGCTGCACCAGGCCATCGAGGCCAAGGAGGGCGTCACCGTCGCCCGCGAGAGCCGCACGCTGGCCACCATCACGTTCCAGAACTATTTCCGCATGTACGAAAAGCTCTCCGGCATGACGGGCACCGCACAGACGGAGGCCGCCGAGTTTGAGGAGATCTACGGCCTGCAGGTGGTGGAGGTGCCCACGAACAAGCCCGTGGCCCGCACCGACTACAACGACGTGGTGTACAAAACCGAACCGGCCAAGTTCAACGCCGTTATCGAGCAGATCATCGAGTGCCATGAAAAGGGCCAGCCCGTGCTGGTGGGCACCATTTCCATTGAAAAGAGCGAGCTGCTGAGCAAGCTGCTGAGCCGCCGCGGCGTGAAGCACGAGGTTCTGAACGCCAAGCACCACGAAAAGGAAGCCGAGATCGTAGCGCAGGCGGGCAAAAAGGGCGCGGTCACCATCGCCACAAATATGGCCGGCCGCGGCACCGATATCATGCTGGGCGGCAACGCCGAGCACATGGCCAAAGCCGACCTGCGCAGGGAGGGCTTCTCCGAGGAACTGATTGTAGAAAGCACCGGCCACGCCGATACCACCGACCCGGAAATTTTAAAGGTGCGCGCGCGCTATGCCGAGCTGGAGGCCGCGCACAAAAAAGTCATCGCGGAAGAAGCCGCCGAGGTGTGCGCAGCGGGCGGCCTGTTCATCATCGGCACGGAGCGCCACGAGAGCCGCCGCATCGACAACCAGCTGCGCGGCCGTGCCGGCCGCCAGGGCGACCCCGGCGCCAGCCGCTTCTTCATCAGTTTGGAGGACGACCTCATGCGCCTGTTCGGCGGCGAGCGCGTCAGCACCATCATGGATTCCCTGGGCGTCGAGGAAGACATGCCCATTGAGAACAAGATGATCTCCGGCACCATCGAGAACGCCCAGAAAAAGCTGGAGGCCCGCAACTTCTCCATCCGCAAAAACGTGCTGCAGTTCGACGACGTGATGAACAGCCAGCGCGAGATCATCTACGGCCAGCGCGGCAAGGTACTGCGCGGCGAGGATGTATCCGAAAATGTTCACACCATGATCCACGAGTCCATTGCGGCCAATGCCCAGCTGTTCCTTGCGGGCGAGGTTGCCGATGACTGGGATTTTGACGGCCTGCGCAGCCACTACCGCGGCTGGCTGGCCAAGGATGGCGATTTCCGCTACACGCCCGAGGCTCTGGGTGAGCTGAAGCAGGAGGACGTTGTGAAGGTCCTGACGGACCGGGCCGACGCCATCTGCGCGGACAAGGAAAAACGCTACGGCTCGCCTTTGATGCGTGAGTTTGAACGCGTCGTGCTGCTGCGCACCGTGGACACCAAATGGATGGAGCACATCGACGCCATGGAGGAGCTGCGCAAGGGCATCTACCTGCGCAGCTACGGCCAGCGCGACCCTGTGGTGGAATACCGTATCGAGGGCTTCAACATGTTCGACGAGATGGTGGCGTCCATCCGCGAGGACACCTCCCGCATGCTGCTCACCATGGAGCTGCGCACCGAGCAGCCTCTCCAGCGCGAACAGGTGGCAAAGCCCACGGGTGAATCCGGCGCGGACGACGGCAGCGTGAAAAAGCAGCCGGCCAAGAAGATCGCCAAGCCGGGACGCAATGACCCCTGCCCCTGCGGCAGCGGCAAAAAGTTTAAAAAATGCACCTGTGAGCAGTATAAAGACCTGCGCTCGTGACCGGTGAGCGGGCCGCTCTTTTGGGCGGACGTGTTCCGGGGGCTTACAACTGAATCGTTACGCTTGGGAGTGGCGCCCGGGCGTGCGCCGCGCGGCCCTGCTGTTCCGCAGGGCAGGCGGCGCCGTCCCGCACCGCTCCCCTTTTCTGTACTTTTTGTCGAATCAAATCGCTTTATTACCAATTGTATCGCAGATGCAGCAGCCGGAGGCGCTGCCCGGCAGCCTTTTGCACCAGACCCGGTGCAAAAGTGCTGTAAAGGCGTGCCGCTTGCCGGCCTGTTTACATAAATGCGCGCGGAGTGCCGTTACCTTCCGCGCGCCTGAACGCATTATCCACCGGGCGTGCGGCTGCGCCCCAGCACCGGCGCTTTCTCCCTCCCGCGCACCGTGAGCGGCGGAGCGGGGAACGCCAAAGGAGTAATCATGCAACCCGAACAGACCCATACCCGGCCCCGCGGCTTCCGGCGAAGGCTGCTGGGCGACATTTTTCACGGCGTGAAGCGGTATCTTATCCTGGGCGTGGCGGCGACGCTGTGCGCCACGTTTCTCACCTACGTCACGCCGCTCGTCGTTTCCTTCACGGTGGACAGCGTCATCGGCGACAAACCGCCGGAGCTGCCCGCCGCTCTGTCCGCTCTGTTCCAGCGCATGGGCGGGCGGGCGTATTTCTCGAGCCACATCTGGGTGCTGGCCTCGCTTGTGGTTCTGGTAACGCTGCTGGGCGGCGTGTTCACCTATCTGCGCGGCCACTGCATCGCCTTTGCGGGCGAGGGGCTGGCCAAGCGCCTGCGCGACAGGCTGTTCACGCATCTGGAGGCCGTGCCATACAGCTATCATGTGGGCGTGCAGACGGGTGACCTTGTCCAGCGCTGCACCAGCGACGTGGAGACAGTTCGCCGCTTTGTGCAGATGCAGGCCATGGAGGTGGTGCGCACCGTAGTGATGGTGTGCACGGCCATTTCCATCATGCTGCCCATCAGTGGCGCGATGACGGCCGTATCCACCTGCCTGCTGCCCATTCTTGTGGTGTTCAGCTTCTTCTATTTCCGCGGCGTACAGCGGCAGTTCACACGCTCGGATGAAGCCGAGGGCGCGCTTTCCACCACGCTGCAGGAAAACCTGACGGGCGTGCGCGTGGTGCGCGCGTTTGCACAGGAAAGCTCTGAGCTGGACAAATTCACCCGGCGCAACAAGGCTTACCACGATATCACGCTGCACCTCACCACTCTGATGGGCGCATACTGGGGCCTCTCTGACATGATCGGCTATCTTCAAATCGCGCTTTCCGGCGTGTGCGGCGTCTATTTCGCCGTGCACGGCGGGTTCAGCCTGGGCAACGTGCTGCTGTTCACCACCTACACCTCCATGCTCACGTTCCCCATGCGCCAGCTAGGCCGCATTCTGGCGGACCTGGGCAAGGCGGATATTTCCCTGTCCCGTTTGGAGGACATCCTTGCCGTGCCCGCCGAAGCGGAGCCGGGCAAAGCCCTTACGCCGCAGATCGACGGCAGCGTCGCTTTCGAGGACGTGTGCTTCGATTACGGCGACGGCGTGCCCGTGCTTTCCCATGTTTCGTTCACCGTACGGCCCGGCCAGACCATCGGCATCCTCGGCAGCACGGGCGCGGGCAAATCCAGCCTGGTGCAGCTTCTGCAGCGGCTGTACCCCGTCACCGCCGGACGCATCACGCTTTCCGGTGTTGATGTCAACGACATCGAGCGCCATCACCTGCGCCGCAACGTGGGCATCGTTTTGCAGGAACCGTTCCTGTACAGCCGCACCATCGGCGAAAACATCGCCATCGCCCGGCCGGACGCGGATCTTTCGGACGTATATGCCGCCGCGCGCACGGCCTCGGTACATGACGTCATCGAGAGCTTCTCCGAGGGCTACGACACCGTGGTCGGCGAGCGCGGCGTGACGCTTTCCGGCGGACAAAAGCAGCGCGTGGCCATCGCCCGCATGCTGCTGCAGGATACCCCTGTCCTGATCTTTGACGATTCCCTTTCCGCCGTAGACGCCGAGACGGACGCCGCCATCCGCGACGCGCTGCATTCCCGCCGCCACGGCACCATGTTCCTCATCAGCCACCGCATCGCAACCATCCGTAAGTCGGACCTGATCCTCGTGCTGGACAAAGGCCGCGTGGTGCAGATGGGCACGCATGACACGCTGGCCGCGCAGGAGGGGCTGTACCGGCGCGTGTGCGCCATCCAGAACGAGCTGCCGCAGGCGGCGGCCCCGAAAGGAGGCGAGGCGTAATGGCACAGAATGATTTTGAAAACAAAAGAGACACTGCCGACCAGAAGATCGACCTGCGGCTGTGGAAACGCCTGATCGCCTATGCCATGCGCCACCGGCGCACGGTGGTCTCTGTAATGCTCGTGCTGCTGGTGGTGGCGGGGATCGACCTTGCCTATCCGCAGCTCTCCCGCTATGCCATCGACCATTTCATCGAGGGCGGCACCACCCAGGGGCTTTGGCTGTACGGCCTTGTATATGCCGCCCTGGTCGTCGTCCAGAGCCTGGGCGTGTTCCTGTTCGTACGCGGCGCGGGCCGGCTGGAAATGGATATGAGCTACGATATCCGGCAGGATGCGTTTGCAAAGCTCCAGCAGCTTTCGTTCAGCTTTTACGACACCACCTCCGTTGGCTGGCTGATGGCCCGCATGGTGAGTGATATCGCCCGGCTGTCGGACATGATCGCCTGGAGCCTTGTGGACCTGATGTGGGCGGGCGTGTTCGCCGTGGGCATCGTGGTCGTGCTGCTGGCCATGAACTGGAAGCTGGGCCTGCTGGTGCTGTGCATCACGCCCGTGCTGGCCGCGCTGTGCGTGTTCTTCCAAAAGCGCATCCTCAAATACCAGCGCGCCGTGCGCAAAACGAACAGCCGCATCACGGGCGCGTTCAACGAGGGCATCATGGGCGCCATGACCACCAAGACCCTCGTGCGCGAGGAGGCCAGCGCCGCCGAGTTCCGGGAGCTGACGGGCGCCATGCGCACGGCCAGCATCCGCTCGGCTTTGCTGAGCGCGCTGTTCATGCCGCTCGTCATGGCGCTGGGCAGTATTTCCACAGCGCTGGCATTGAGCCGGGGCGGCAGCCTGGTGTTCGCCGGGGCCATGGGCTTCGGCACGCTGGCGGCCTTCATCAGCTATACGACGCAGCTGTTTGACCCCATCCAGCAGCTGGCGCGCATTCTGGCCGAGATGCAGTCCGCACAGGCCAGCGCCGAGCGCGTCATCGACCTGCTGGACACCCAGCCGGATATCGTAGACAGCCCCGAGGTGGAAGCCGAATACGGCACCGCTTTTGCGCCACGGCGCGGGAACTGGCCTCCCATCGCGGGCGGCGTGGAGTTCCGGGACGTCACGTTCGCCTACAAAACAGGCGAGACCGTGCTGCGCGATTTCAATTTAAAGGTAGAGCCGGGCCAGACCATCGCCCTGGTAGGTGAGACGGGCGCGGGCAAAAGCACCATCGTCAACCTGGTGTGCCGTTTTTACGAGCCGACCGCGGGCCAGGTGCTCATCGACGGCGTGGACTACCGTGAGCGCAGCCAGCTCTGGCTGCACTCCGCGCTGGGCTATGTGCTGCAGACGCCGCACCTGTTCAGCGGCAGCATTGCGGACAACATCCGATACGGCCGCAAGGACGCCACATTGGACGAGGTGAAGCGCGCCGCCGCCATGGTGCGGGCGGACCGCTTCATCGAAGCCCTGCCCGACGGCTACGGCACAGAGGTGGGCGAGGGCGGCGGCCGCCTTTCCACAGGGCAAAAGCAGCTTGTGTGCTTCGCCCGCGTGGTCCTCTCCGACCCGCGCATCTTCGTTCTGGACGAGGCTACCAGCAGCATCGACACCGAGACGGAACAGCTCATCCAGAACGCCATCCAGACGGTGCTGACAGGGCGCACCAGCTTCATCGTGGCGCACCGCCTGTCCACCATCCGCAGCGCGGACAAGATCCTTGTCATCCGCGGCGGACGCATCACCGAGGCCGGCACCCACGACGAGCTGCTGGCGCTGGGCGGATATTATTACAGCCTGTACACCCATCAGTACCGCGCAGAAGCCACACGGAACGCCTTCGAGGCATAAACCGCCGCCCATCCTTCCAACCGGCAAAGGGGGAATATTGAGATGAAGCTTCAAGGCACCGTGCCGCTGGAGACCGGACGCCTTGTCCTGCGGCGTTTTTTGCCCGGCGACGCCCCCGCTGTCTTTCACGGCTGGGCCGGCCGGGAGGATTGCTGCCGGTATCTGCCCTGGGAGCCCTGCGCTGCTCTGCAGGAAACGCAGGTGCGGCTGGAAAACTGGCTGGGACGTTACGCGGAGCCGGATTTTCTCCAATGGGCCGTCACGCTGCGCGAAAGCGGCGCGCTGGCCGGCGTCGTCAATCTGCACGGCGTGGATGAGGCGCACTGCTGCGCTGAGACCTCCTATGCTCTTTCACCCGCGTACCGCGGCGCCGGGCTGATGCCTGAAGCTTTGGGGGCCGTTCTGCGCTTTGGCTTCGCACAGGCGGGGTTCAACCGTATCTGTGCAGAAGTACTTGCGGGCAATACGGCCTCTGTGCGCGTGCTGGAAAAATGCGGATTCCGTCGGGAGGGCATACTGCGCCGACGCTACCGGAAAGGCGGGTGCTTTGTGGACGCCTGGCTGTACGCCGTCCTTTCGGCGGAATTCTCCGACCAAAACAAATGAAGACAACAAAAAGGCCTCCGCCGGAGGAGAAAGGCCTCATAAAGAAGTTAAGGGCAAGACAGACCGCAATGGTTTGCCTTGTCCTTTTTTATTGTGTAACCCACTACGACACTTTCGGGGAAAATGCCAGCGGGGAGAACGATAAAGCTGTTATCTATCTCAATTTGTTCTTTTCGCCCCAGATGCACAGCTGGTCCAGAACGGCCATCAGGGATTTTCCTCGGTCGCTGAGGCTGTATTCTACCTTTGGTGGAATTTGCGGATACTCTCTTCTTATAATCAGCCGGTCTGATTCTAACTCTTTTAGGTTTGTACTGAGAGTTTTATCAGATATGTTTTTCAAATACCGTTTCAGTTCATTGAACCGCACGACTTCATACTCCATAAGGCAGTACAGAATGACCATTTTATATTTGCCGGATATGAGAGACAGCGTATAACTGAACCCGGTATCCTCAAAATTCGCGTTCTCAATAACATTCTTTATCATGGCACACTATCTTTTTAAGTAGTACCTATCTAAAATGACAGTACTTGAATTGTTGACAACAAACACTATAATTATATATAGGATAGTTAATCCTGTCAATTCTAACGATGAAGTGAGGTAATGATGATGCGGACAAAGCTAAGCATCACAGAGGGCATTTTCCCGATGCCTGTTCTGATGGTCGCCACCTACAATGAAGATGGCAGCGTTAACGTGATGAACGCCGCTTGGGGCACCATGCAGGAGCGGGAAACCGTGGTTCTCAATTTAACCGAAACCCATAAGACTGTGAAAAATATTAAGGCACGCGGCGCCTTTACTGTCAGTATAGCCGATGCCGCTCACGTGATAGAAGCGGATTATTTCGGCGTGGAATCCGGGAACAGGACTGCCGACAAGTTTACCCGCAGCGGCCTTACCGCCAGAAAAGCCCAAATGGTGGACGCCCCTGTTATCAACGAGTTCCCACTTTGTCTCGAATGTGAATTTGTTGAATATCAGGATGGCAAATATGGCTGTGGAGTGATTGGAAAGGTCGTCAATGTCACTGCGGATGAAAGCGTTATGGAAAACGGCAAGCTTAATATGTCGTTGGTAAACGCCATCGCCTTTGATCCGTACACTCATGGGTATTACAAGGTGACGGAGCGTGTTGGTGAAGCATTCAAAGATGGTCTGAAGCTGAAAAAATAAAGTTAACGCCCGCTGGAAAGCAAACACTTTTCAGCGGGCGCCAATTTCCTTATGGGAGTTCTTCCGACAGCGGAAGCCTTTTTGTTCTATATTCCCCACATACAGCACGGCAAAGGCGGCACGCCCGGCCTATTCCCCCTGCTTTTGCCCGGCACGCGCGGCATAACGGCCGGGCGGCATGCCGTATTTGCGCCGGAACATGCGCGAAAAGGAAAACACATCCGGATATCCCGCCTGACGCGCCGCTTCTTCCTGAGACATGCCGTGCTCCGTCATAAACTGCGCCGCCTTTGCCAGACGGCAGGACACGATGTACTCCTGCGGAGAAAGGCCCGTCTGCTGCCGGAAGAGCCTGCAAAAATAACTGCGGTTCAGGCCCAGCCCCGCGGCGATATCCTGTACCCGCATAGGCTGGGAATAATTCGATTCGATGTAGTTCACAGCCTGTCCCACATAGTTTCCGCCGTGCCCCTGCGCCGGGCCGCGGGCCGCGTCCAGCTCCGCAAACAGCTCATAGAGCTGCGCGCAGATGCGCCACTCCTTTGCAGGCATATCTCCGCAGCCTGCAATGCGCGAAAAATTTTGCAGAGCGCCGGGCAGGCGCAGCACGTCCTGCTCCAGCAGCGCCGCAAAGGGCGGCGCGCAGTCAAACCCGGCCCACATGTATTCCCACGGGTCGCGCATATCCGCCTCGTAATACGTCACCTCGCCGGGGCGTATCACGAATATTTCGCCCGCCTGCAGTGTGTATTCCCGTTCCCCGCGGCGGAATATCCCCTTCCCGCGCACAACATAATGCAAAAGAAAGTATTCCCGCACCGCCGGGCCGAAGGAATGCCCCGGCGCACACGCCTCCACTCCGCATATCCTCGGATTGATGTCTGCCATGTGCAGATTGTCCAGAAGCGTATCCTTCATTTCTCCCGCCGCCCTTCCATCAGTCACATTATGCCAAAAATACAGCGCAGTTTGCAATACCCTTTCCCGTATTTTTTTGCTAGACTGGGTGCAAGGAGGCGGTACAATGATAAAGATCACATTTATGGGCGCAGGCAGCACGGTCTTTCTGCGCAACGTTTTGGGAGACTGCATCTATACGGATGCGCTCAAGGGCATGGAGATCGCCCTGTATGACATCGACGGCCAGCGTCTGGAGCAGAGCGCAGCCATTCTGGAGGCCATCAACAAGGGCAACGGCTGCCCTGCTTCGATCCGCTCTTATCTGGGCGCAGAGAACCGCCGGAAAGCGCTTTCCGGCGCGGATTTCGTCATCAACGCGATCCAGGTGGGCGGCTACGATCCCTGCACCATCACAGATTTCGAGATCCCTAAAAAATACGGCCTGCGCCAGACCATCGGCGATACACTTGGCATCGGCGGCATCATGCGCGCACTGCGCACCATCCCCGTGCTGGAGGATTTCGCCCGTGATATGGAGGCGGTATGCCCCAACGCATGGTTTCTGAACTATACCAACCCCATGTCCATGCTCACGGGATATATGCTGCGTTATACAGGTGTGAAAACGCTGGGCCTGTGTCACAGCGTACAGACGTGCAGCAAAACCCTGATGGACGCCATCGGCATGAGCGACCGTCTGGAGGGACGCCGGGAGCTGATCGCCGGCATCAATCACATGGGCTGGCTGCTGGACATCCGCGACCGGGACGGCAACGACCTGTACCCTGAGATCCGCCGGCGTGCAAAGGAGAAAAATGCCTCCGAGAAGCACCATGACATGGTCCGCTTCGATTACATTGAAAAACTGGGTTATTACTGTACGGAGTCCAGCGAACACAACGCCGAATACAACCCATTTTATATCAAGGCGCGTTATCCGGAGCTGATCGACCGCTTCAACATCCCACTGGACGAGTATCCCCGCCGCTGCATCCGGCAGATTGCCGAGTGGGATCAGGAATACGCGGACCTCAGCAGCAAGGGCGTGCTGCCCCACGAGCGTTCAAAGGAATACGCATCACGCATCATCGAGGCTATGGTTACGGGCCGCCCCTATAAGCTGGGCGGCAACGTGCTCAACACAGGCGGGCTGATTGAAAATCTTCCCCGTGAGGCCTGCGTGGAGGTGCCCTGTCTGGTGGACGGCGCCGGCGTAGCCCCGTGTTATGTGGGCAGGCTGCCCGTACAGCTCGCGGCCATGAATCAGACGCACATCAATGTACATCTGCTCACCATTGAGGCCGCCGCGACGAAAAAGCGCGAGCACATCTATCATGCCGCCATGCTGGAGCCGCACACCGCCGCCGAGCTCTCCCTGGACGACATCATCCGCTTGGTCGACGACCTGATCGAGGCCCACGGCAGCTGGCTGCCGCAGTACCGGTAACGCCGTCTGCTGTCCCGGCGAAACAAAGTACCTCTGGCAACGGCAGCAGCTCATACGGAAATGGTACAAAAACTACGAGTTATTCCAAGTAAACAGAAAAACAAAAAACTCTATGTGATTGAGAAATCTTTCACATAGAGTTTTTTCATATTAGAACTGTTTTTTGATTTTTCCGCGTTTGCAGAACGCGCAGCCGTCACCGAAGGTGACAATCTTGGAGAGGTATGTCACCAACAAGCATTTTAGGCGGGAATACCGGAACCCCTTTCCCGTTTAAAATACGCAGTCTTACGGAAGATTGCATTGCCTGCCGGTGGTTTATTCTTTTGTTTGAATTAAATTACTCACATACGGCCTTTTACCTGAAAGCACTTCATCATAGAAATTCTGCTTCCAATCAATATAGGCCACGCTGTCTTCTAATTCTTTGATGGTGGCTCGCAATGCTTCCTGCTTTTTCGCCAGCATTTCCTTTCGCGGAACAATCGTAGATTCGCCTTGCAGACACAAATCAAGATATTCTTTCATTTCCTGAATACTTAATCCGCATTTTTTGAGGCAGGTAAGGTCTTTAATCCACTTTACATCTTTTTCGTCAAACACTCTGCGATTGTTCCCGTCGCGTTTTACATTGGGAACCAGACCCTCGTTGCAATAAAACTTCAAGGTCTGATAAGTCATATTCAATTCCCGGCAGACCTGCATCATTGTATACACTCTATTGCCTCCTGTGTTGTTCACAAAAAATTTTTGATTTTTTCAGAAAACCTATTGACCGATGGTTACTACCGTAAATTATAATCGGTTGTGCCAACCGGTTGAAGCAATCATATTGTAGCATGAAAACACTTATTTTGTAAATGATGAAGGAGGCTATAGCAATGAAAGTATTGCTTGTAAACGGAAGTTCCAGAAAAAACGGCTGTACCAATGCTGCCCTAACGGAAGCCGCAAGGGCTTTGAACGAGGAAGAAATTGAAACAGAATTTTTCTTTATTGGCAACAAGGCGCTGTCAGACTGCATTGCCTGCCGTAAGTGCAGAGAACTCGGCTGCTGCATTTTTAATGATATCGTCAATGAATTCGTGGAGAAGGCGAAGTTTGCCGACGGCTTTGTGTTCGGCTCTCCGGTCTATTTTGCCCATCCCAGCGGCAGATTGCTTGCCTTTATGGATAGAGCCTTTTATTCCGGCCCTGCCGCCTTTCGCTTTAAGCCTGCTGCTGCGGTACTGTCCGCAAGGCGCGCCGGTACGACGGCTTCTATGGATGTGATCAACAAGTATTTTACAATTAGCTCCATGCCTATTGTCTCATCCACCTATTGGAATCAGGTATACGGTGCGCAGCCGGAACAAATTTCAGAGGACAAAGAAGGGCTTATGACAATGTATAACATCGGAAAGAACATGGCCTGGCTGCTGAAATGTCTGGAACTTGGAAAAAAACACGGACTGACACATCCCGAAAATGAAAAAGTCTTAACGAATTTTATAAAATAAGCGATTGGAGGTTGCTATGAACAGCTTTACTTATTCATACCCGACAAAGGTGTATTTCGGGCAGGGAGCGGCAGAAAAGGCACTTTCCGAAGAATTGTCCAAAGTGGGCTCAACTGTCATGCTGGCTTACGGTGGCGGTTCTATCAAGAAAAACGGTATTCACGGGGAGATAGTATCCCTGCTGAAAAAGGCAGGAAAAGAAATTGTGGAGTTTTACGGCATTATGCCGAACCCTACCTACGCAAAAGTACAGGAAGGTGCCGCTCTTGCCCGTGAGCGCCATGTTGATTTCATCTTAGCCGTTGGGGGTGGCAGCGTGATTGACTGCTGCAAAGTGATTTCCGCCCAGTCTTTACTGAATACAGATATTTGGGATATGGAATTCACTTCTCATGCATTTCCTGCTGGCGGTATTCCGATGGGAGCTGTGATTACAGCTTCCGGAACCGGGGCTGAAATGAACTGTGGTGCCGTCATCACTCATGAAGAAAAGAAATGGAAAGGCGGTATTTGGGGAACGGCGGCAGCGTTTGCCGTTCTTGACCCTGACTACACTACATCGGTACCGCCTATGCAGGTGCTTTCGGGTGCGTTTGATACCTTGAGCCACGCAATAGAAACCTATCTTGGGAACTCTGACGCAGACAATGTATCCGACGATGTTGCGCTGGCGGTTATGCGAAACACCGTGGTCAACATGCGGCGCCTGCTTGCAGACATCAATGATATTCAGGCAAGAAGTAATCTGATGTGGGATTCGGCTATGGCGGAAAACGGAATCCTGAAAGCCGGACGATTGACCGATTTTCAGGTGCATCAGATTGAACACCAGCTCGGCGCATATACCGACTGTAACCACGGACAGGGATTAGCGGTTATTCAGCCTGTTTACTGCCGGCACATTCTGGAAGCGGCCAGAGAAAAGTTCACCCGATTTGCGAAGGTGGTATTTGATGCGGAAAGTGCCGAGGCAGGGTTGGATGAACTGGAAGCATTGATTCGGCAGTGCAAACTGCCTGCGAAAATGAGCGATCTGAAATCCACGGTGGTTATCACCCCTGAAGTATTGCAAAAAGTGGCGGATACCAGCAATCTTATCCAGACAGGCCCCCGTGAACTGACCCGGGATGAAATTTATGAAATCCTTTGCGAATGCCTTTAAGCCTTTGACTGTAAAAAACGCGACAATGAAAGTGAGGAATTTATATGCTCCGAAAAATGCTTGGCCTGATGATGGCCGCAGCTATGGTGTTTGCTCTTGCTGCTTGCAGACAGACGCCCGCAAAAAACAGCGGACCTTCTGCTCCATCTGAACCAATTGTCAGCAGCAAAGCACCCGAAACTCAACCGTCTGGCTCTTCCGCGGATGGGGAGCAAACAGAACCCACAGAAGGCAGAACTTTAGTAGTTTACTTCTCTTGGTCCGGCAATACGGAAGAAATGGCTTCCTACCTTGCGGACCAGGTTGACGGCGATCTGTTGGAAATCGAACCGAAAACTGCCTACCCCACCGATTATAACGAATGCGGCGATGTCGCCAAGATTGAGCGGGATGAAAACGCCAGACCGGAAATCGCAAATCTTCCTGATTCCATTGGCGAGTACGATACCATTTTGGTTGGCTATCCTATCTGGTGGCACACTGCCCCTATGATCATCGGTACTTTCCTGGAAAGCTATGATTTAACCGGAAAAGAAGTTTATCCCTTTACGCAGTCTGCTTCCATGGATACCGAGCAGTTTGAGCAGTCTATTAGCTTTGTACGCGAAGCTGCAAGTGATGCGAATGTTCACAACGGCTTGTTTGCAAGACCGTCTGATACCGACGCTATTGACGCCTATCTTTCCGAAAACGGGCTTGTAAAACAAAGCTCATAAAAATTATAAAATACGGAGACTCCCATTATGAAAAAAATACGTTCCCTTTTAACCGTGTGTGCCCTCGGCACTGTTATAATTTTCTCTCTGAGCGCTTGTTCAGATAAAACGCCGGCCTCATCTCAAGATGATGTTACACCTCCTTCGGCAGACACCAGCAATCCGATTGATGAGAGTCTGTCTGCGTCTGATCCCTCCCGTCCCACGGATAGCAGCACCAAGCCTGCCGACGGCTCGTCCGGGCCAACAAGCGAAGACGCCAATACGCTGGTTGTTTATTTCTCTGTTCCCGATAACCGCGATAACAGTTATGTTGAAATAAATGGAGAACGCCTTGGCAACACGCAGTATATGGCACAGATCATCCAGGAAAACACCGGCGCGGATATTTTCCGTATTGAACCTGCTACGCCTTATCCTACCGACCACGAAGCTCTGCTGGAAGCGGCACAAAATGAAATTCGCACAAACGCCCGGCCGGAAATCAGCGGTACTATCGCGAACTTTGATTCTTACGACGTTGTTTTTGTCGGTTATCCAAACTGGAATGCCGATATGCCGTACATTATGTACTCTTTCTTTGAAACCTATGACTTTTCCGGTAAAACCATCGTACCGTTTGTAACCCATGGCGGAAGCGGTTTTTCCGGAACCGAAGGAACAATTGCAGATTTAGAGCCGGGCGCAACTATGCTGAAAGGCAAGGATATTTCCAGAAACCGTATCGAAGATGCCGAACAGGAAATTATTGATTGGATTGGCGAGATCGGACTGCTGAAAAAGAACTGAGGCGGCTGGCATGAAAAGGGCAACAATTATAAAAATATGCGTTGATGCAGTGATGTATCTGCTGTTTCTTCTGCTTATGGGGCAGTACCTTTTGCGGGGTGCTCCTCACGAATGGTTAGGTCTTTCCGCCGGAGTGCTTTTTATCCTGCATAATATACTCAACTATAAATGGTACAAGTTTCTTTTCAAAGGGAAGTATAAGGCAATGCGTATCGTACAGACAGTGGTAAATATTCTTCTGCTGCTTGCCGTTGTCGGATGTATGCTCAGTGGGATTTTTGCTTCACAGTATCTCTTTGCTGTGGGAAACGGTAGCACAATAGAGCTTGGAAGATTTCTGCACCTTGTGACGACGGCCTGGGCGTTTATCCTTATGTCTTTACACCTCGGACTGCACTGGGCACAGTTTGTTGGTATGGCAAAAAAAATCCATGTGAATCCCAAAACGAAAATCCTGCTGCGACGATGCTTTCGGCTGCTCGTAATTGCACTTTGCACATACGGTGTGTATTTGTTTATCGGCAGACGGTTCTGGGAGGAACTATTTCATTTGATTGATTATCAGAAGGAATACGACGAATCAAAGACCCTCTTTTTGTACCTCTCAGAATCCGCCGTGCTTTCGGCAATGTTCACTTCCATAGCTTATTATGCCAAAAAGCTCACCATGCGTAAAAAGCAGCCTTCCAGAAAGGAGACATTATGAATAGGCCCTATATTGTTTGTCATATTTTAAGCGCCCTGGACGGAAAAATCACGGGGCCCTTTATGAGAACATCAGCGGCGCAAGGTATCGGCGGAGAATATGCCCGTATCCGGGAGGAATATCACGCGAACGCTTGGCTTTACGGAACAAAAACCACAAAAGAATTTACGGCCTTCCACAAGCCGGAGTTAGACGCAGTCAATGCTTTTGCTCCTGAAGGAGACTTTGTTGCACAGGCGAATGCTCCACTCTACTATGTATCTGTTGATACTCTGGGCGAAATTGGCTGGGAATCCGGCACATTCTGCAAACCGGACAGGCCGGATGCCCATGTCATTGAAGTTTTGACGAAAAAAACACCGCCGGCCTATCGCTCCTATCTGCGTCAAAAGGGTGTGTCGTATATCCTCGCCGGAAACGATACTCTGGATTGCTCGATTGCCGCTGAGAAGTTGTATGAACTCTTTGGCATTGAAACCATGCTCATTTGTGGAGGCGGTACGATCAACTGGACATTCTTACAGCAGGGTGTCCTGGACGAACTGAGCTTATTGCTGGCTCCTGCGGCAGACGGAAGCCCGGATACTGTGACAGTATTTGAAAAAATGCCCTTCCTGCCGGAGTGCGCTCCCATTCAGCTCCATTTGAAAAAAGTAGAACAGCTTGCGAACGATGGAGTTCGACTGCTCTACACCATGCATTAAGATGGGCGGGAAAATTCCTGCACTGCTGCTCAGTATAGTGATTCTATGTACCACTGTACTGAGTGGCTGCGCAAAAGCCGATGAAAACGGCAAGCCTGAAAGTATAGAAACCGGAACACCGCCCAATCTGCCTTTTACAGCCGTTTCCGAAGAAAACAGAATTGCTGTGTCAGACCAGCCGATTTACAAATATCAGGCGGAGGAATTGTATGCTTCCAGGGATGGCAAACAAATTTATGGTGTTATCTATATACCGCAAAATGCCGGAAAACAGATGCCAGCTATCATCTATTCCCACGGCTTTGGTGGTTCGCACCAGTATGGCACACAGTACGCTGAAGCAATGGCAGCTCGGGGATATGTAGTTTACTGCTTTGACTTTTGCGGAGGAAGTTCTGAAAGCCGCAGTGACGGCTCTACTTTGGAAATGTCGCTGTTTACAGAGCAGGCGGATTTGGAAGCTGTTATTGAAAGGATACTGGGCCTTGACTATGTGAACAGCAGCAACCTGTTTTTGATGGGAACCAGTCAGGGCGGTGCTGTTTCAGCAATTACAGCAGCAGACCATCCGGACGAAATCAAAGGTGCCGTTCTCTTATATCCTGCGTTTGTTTTGGTGGACAATGCCAACGAACTGTTTCAAAGCGCAGAAGAAATACCGGACACCCAATATTTCTTGTGGATGGATGTGGGGCGTACTTACTTTGAGCCTTTGCTGGGCTATGATATTTATTCTGATATTACCGATTATACCAAGGATGTCTTAATTCTTCATGGAAATGCGGACAGTATTGTGCCGCTTTCCTATTCAGAAAAAGCCGTTCAAGTGTATGATTCGGCTCAGCTCAAGGTTCTGTTGGGGGCAGGTCATGGCTTTTACGGGGATGATGCAGAACAGGCTATCGGCTACATTACAGAATATTTGAATACTCACATAAACTGAAATCAGCAAGGGAGAAAAATGATGGTAAAAAATTTTTGGTGTACCGTCCTTTCGCTGATATTGGTATTCGCTTTGTCAGCCTGCGGAACTACTGCACCGCAGAACAATGAGATTACCGGTATCGACGAGCGCAGCAATGAAAACAGAAGTTATGAAAGCGTGGAAGGCACACGGATAAAAATGACTACCGATAACGCAGAGGTTTTCATTGCATTAAACGATTCCAGAGCTGCCGCCGATTTCGTGGCAATGTTACCGCTGGAATTAACCCTGATTGAACGGAACCGTTTTGCCAAAGGCATGACGCTGCCGGAGCATCTTTCTTCAGAAGAGGCAACCACAAGAGAATATGAAATCGGCGATTTTGGCTACTGGAATGCCGGACCGGATTTGGCAATTTTCTATGATGACATTTATGAGCAGACCATTGTGGAGGTTATCCCATTGGGGCATGCAGAATCAGGTGCGGAATTATTGGCAAACGAAACCGGAACCGTAAAATTGGAATTATCGGCAGATGAAAATGAGGAAACAGAAAATGAGTAAAAACACATTGATTCTTTCGGCAAGCCCCCGAAAGGGCGGCAACTCCGACACCCTTTGCGACCAGTTTATGAAAGGTGCAAGTGAAGCAGGTCATCGGGTGGAAAAATTGCGCCTTTCGGAATTGAAGATTGAATATTGTTCTGCGTGCTATGCCTGCAAAATGGTTGGGCACTGTATAAAGAACGATGATATGGAGCAGGTCGCAGAGAAAATGCGTGCTGCAGATGTTATTGTTCTGGCAACTCCTGTGTACTTCTTTACCATGAACGCACAGCTGAAGACCATGATCGACCGCACTCTGGGTGCGGCCCAGAAACCCGGGATGGAAAACAAGGAATTTTACCTGATTACAACCGCAGCCGACGGCAAAGCTGCTATGGAGCGTACCATTGACGGACTGCGCGGATATTTCGATTGTCTGCCCGGCGCCAGAGAAATGGGCGTGATTTACGGAGCAGGCGCATGGCAGCTCGGAGATATTTTGAAAAATCCTGCTATGGAAGAAGCCTATCGGATGGGGCTGAATATCTAAGGAATGGACATCTAAATATCATCGAAAATGAATTTTGTCGAAGCGGCGTAAGCATATCGCTCACGTCGCTTCTGTGCTTGTTTTCGGGTGTAGAGTAATCTTTTTGCTGCGCAGCCTTTTTCAAAGTATGCGGCCCATTATGAGACTTTCAGCCTCACGCCGCAAAGTTGCAGTGGGCTTTTCGAGGGGGCGGCCGCTCCTTGCTCTTTCGCTGGGCAAACCGTATAATGAAATTAAAAAATATCTGCAAATCTTATTGCACCGGGAGGACAAGTCATGATTTACACAGCCCTGACGAACAAGGCCCTACGTCTGGCCTATGCCGCCCACTGCGGACAGACGGACAGGAGCGGCCAGCCGTATATCTTCCACCCCTATCATTTGGCGGAGCAAATGACAGACGAAATAAGCACTTGTGCGGCCTTGCTCCACGATGTGGTGGAAGACACCGCTGTTACCATGGAGGAATTGGAACAGGAGTTCCCCAAGGAAGTCACAGAGATCCTGCGCCTGCTGACCCACAAAAAGGAGACGGACTATTTTGACTATGTGCGGGCCATCAAGGGAAACCCCGTGGCAGTAAGGGTCAAGCTGGCCGACCTTGCCCACAATTCCGACAAAACCCGTTTTTCCGGGTGCGATGAGATCCCGACGGAACAGCTTGTGAAATGGCGTGAGAAGTACGCCAAGGCCAGAATGATTTTGGAGGGCGGCAAGGATTAACTGCGGGAATAATAGTCCCATAATCCAATCATTCCGGCTTCGTACAAAGCCAAAGGGGAGAAGCTATTTCCTTGTGTAGCCCCTCCCCTTTCTTATTTTTTCTCTTATTCCGCCGCCGGCAGTTCCCGCGTGGCCACGACGTCCACGCCCGTGCCGCACACGTCCGCCAGCGCCACGTCTCCGCAATGCACGGGCGCGTGCAGGCATACGCTGTCCAGCGCGTCCATCACGGCAAACATTTTCTCCTTGGGCACGCTGCCCGCGGTTTTCACCGGGCAGCGGCAGATGCCCGCGCCCTCCACACGCACGGTGCTCGTTACCACACGCACCGGGTGCGTCAGCTCGTTTTTGCCGTACTCCGCGCCCCGCGGGCAGCCGTTTCCCGTCACAGCCAGCGTGTTTTCATCCACCGCCAGGCGGCAGCCCTTGGGGCACACGATACAAATGATATTCGCCATTGCTCACGCCTCCTCCACGCTGACGGTGATGCAGCCGTCCGCCTTTTCCAGCAGTACCCTCGGCACGCTGATGCGCTCCATCTCGCCGGGGGCCAGATGCTCGCGCTTGTAGGCCGCCAGCTGTTCGCTGCCCGCCATCACGCGGATGACGGAATTGCCGCACACGCGGTTCACACGGAAAAATATCTCCACGGCTTTATCCACATTGGCCAGGCGGATCTTTCCGGGCACCGTATAGGTGACGGACGCACCGTTTTCCACCTCCAGCACGCGCCCCTCGGGCGCAGGACCCTGCCGGGCGAACCGGGCCGCGGCCGCGCCCGCGCGCTGGCTCTCGCCCGTGACAAAATCCACAAGGTCATGTACATGCACCACGTTGCCCGCCGCGAAGATGCCCGGCACGCTGGTCTCCATGTTTTCATACACCATGGGGCCGTTGTGGCGCCGGTCCATCTCCACGCCCGCGCCGCCCGAAAGCTCGTTTTCCGGAATGAGCCCCACGCTCAAAAGCAGCGTGTCGCAGTCGAAATGCATCTCCGTGCCGGGGACGGGAGCGCGGTTTTCATCCACCTGCTGCACGGTCACGCCCGTCAGGCGGCCCTCCCCCTCGATCTTCGTCACCGTGTGGGACAAATACAGCGGGATATTATAATCGTGCAGGCACTGCACGATGTTGCGCGTCAAACCGCCGGAATAAGGCATCACCTCAACGCAGGCCAATACCTTCGCGCCCTCCAGCGTCATGCGGCGGGCCATGATAAGACCGATATCGCCCGAACCCAAAATCACCACGCGGTGGCCCACCATGTAGCCCTCAATGTTCAGATACCGCTGGGCCGCGCCCGCAGTGAATACGCCCGCCGGGCGCGCGCCCGGGATGGAAATGGCGCCGCGCGTGCGTTCGCGGCAGCCCATGCACAGCACGATGGACGCGGCCTCCAGCACAATGTAGCCGTCCTTTTCATTGACGGCGTGGACGCGTTTTTCCGGCGTGACGGCCAGCACCATCGTGTCCGTCTTTACCTCTACGTTCGTCTTGCGCACCAGCTCGATGAAGCGGCCCGCGTACTCGGGGCCCGTGAGCTCTTCTTTAAAATAATGCAGGCCGAAGCCGTTGTGGATGCACTGGTTGAGGATGCCGCCCAGCGTGTTGTCGCGCTCCAGGAGCAGGATGCGGCCCGCGCCGCCCTTGTGCGCGGCCTCGGCCGCCGCCAGCCCGGCAGGGCCTGCGCCAATGACGATGACGTCGTACCGGTTATTCTCCATGATGCAGGCCCCCTTCCTTCGTGGTGCCGGTGATGATATAGCTGCCGGCCCTGTCCTTCAGGACGTCCTGCTGGGAGATGCCAAGCTCCCGCGCAATGATCTCGTGCACCCGTGGGCCGCAGAAGCCGCCCTGGCAGCGGCCCATGCCCGCGGTGCAGCGGCGTTTTACGCCGTCGATGGTGCGCGGCGGGATGGGGCGGTGCAGCGCGTCCACGATCTCGCCCTCCGTCACGGTTTCGCACCGGCAGATGACACGGCCGTACAGCGGATTTTCCCGGATGGCCTCCGCCTTCTGCTGCGGCGTCATTTCGTTGAAGCGTTTTTTGGTGCGGGTGTGGACGAAGCTCTCCTTTTTCTCCAGCGCCACGCCCGCGCCCGCAACCAGCGCCAGCGCGTCCTCCGCAATCGCCGGCGCGCTGGAAAGGCCCGGGCTTTTGATGCCGCCCAGCGTGATAAAGCCGGGCGCGGTCTCCCCAATGATAAAATCGCTTTGGTCGGTATTGGCGCGCACGCCCGCGAAGTTGCGGATATTTTCCCGGAAGTTTACGCCCGGCACGCTCTTGACGGCCTTTTCCCGCACGAATGCCAGCGCGTCCGCCTGTGTGGAAACGTCCTCGCGGCCGCTGGGCTCCGCATTGGGGCCGACGATAAGGTTGTAGTGAACCGTAGGCGAAACAAGCACACCCTTGCCGTCGCGGTTGGGACACTGGAAAACAACGTGGTTCACCACATAGCCCTGGCTCTTGTCCAGCAGGTAATATTCACCCCGGCTGGGAATCGTGGTAAAGCCCGGTTCGCCCGCCATCGCGGCCACCAGGTCCGCCTCCACGCCCGCCGCGTTCACCACGGCACGGGCTTCAAAATCGCCCTTTGCAGTATGCAGCCGCCAGCCGCCGCTGATTTTCTCCGCGCCTGTCACAGCTGTTTCCAAATGGAGTTCCACGCCGTTTTCCACGGCGGCCTCGGCCAGCGCCAGCGCCAGGTCCCACGGCTCCACAATGGCCGCACTGGGCGCATACAGCGCGCCGCACACCGCATCGGAAAGATTCGGCTCCATGGCCAGCGTTTCCTCCCGCGTCAGCACGCGCACGCCGGGCACGCCGTTCGCCACACCGTTTTCGTACAGGCGGCGCACGGTTGCCATTTCCTCATCGGAAAAAGCCAGCACCAGGCTGCCGATCTGGCGGTATTTGACGTCGAACGCCGCGCACTGCTCTTTCGTCAGCGCACTTCCCCGCACATTCAGCCGCGCCATGGCGGTGCCCGGTTCCGGGTCGTACCCCGCGTGCACGATGGCGCTGTTGGCGCGTGTGGTGCCCATGGAGACGTCGTTCTCCTTTTCAAACACCGCCGCGCGCAGCTTGTGCTGCGACAGCAAATAGGCCACGTTTGCGCCCACGATGCCGCAGCCGATGACGGCCACATCCAGCATATCGTTTCCCTCCGCAGCGGCCCGCCGGCGGCACAGCGGACCAAAACCGCCCGCACCGGGGGACACGCCTTTATTTGCCGCACGCGCTTTGAGGCGCGCCGGATTTTTCGTTGCTCCAGACAAACTATGTTTCCCATCGCGCACTTCGCGTACCGCTCGTGTTCTCTAAGAAACATGGTATCTATGCCGCTAGGCTCATGCTTCGCCTGCGGCTCGCATTCACCAACCGGACATATTATACCACAAACAGTCCGTCGTGTCATTCGGCAATTGGCGGAAATTGTATGGCGCACGGCCATTTCCCGCCCCTTGCCCACGGCGCGCGAAAAGCACCCCGCCGCACGGCGGGGTGCTTTTCGCTTTTGCTATGCAAACAGGCTGCAAACCAGGCCCGCCGCCACGCCGATGCCGTACAGCAGCGCCACGATAAACAAATTCTGTTTGGCGTTTTTGTTGGCGCGCAGCAGCACCGCCAGCCCCACGCCTGCGCCCGTGCACAGCCCCGCCACCACGCCTCCCAGCGAAAGCTGGCCCGCGGCATACAGCTGGGTGATGAGGACCGAGGACACACAGTTGGGAATGAGCCCCACAAGCCCGGCCAGCACAGGCTGCCACGGGCCGCTGGCCGCCAGGAATGCCCCTATGGCCTCCTCGCCCACCAGAGCCACCAGCGCGCCCAAAGCAATGTTGAACAGCAGAATGAACAAAAAGATGTGCAGCGTGTGCTTGAGCGCCGCCGCCAGGATGCCGTCCCGTTCCTCGTGCTCGTGGCAGTCCACAGCGCTGCTGCTGCCTGTGTAGCCGCCGCGCACGCTCGGAGGGATCAGCCCCTTGAACACAAAATCAATGCAGAAGCCCGCGGCAAGCGCCACCGCCAGCTTGATGCCGAGGATCAGCGCCAGCGACCGCCAGTGTTCCGGGTTTGCGATGAGCAGCGGCACCGCCTCGTCGGACGTGGCAAGAAACACCGCCAGCAGGGTACCCAGCGTGACCACCTTGCTGGCGTACAGGTTTGCCGCCATGGCCGAAAACCCGCACTGGGGCAGCAGCCCCAGCACGGCGCCCGGCACAAAGCCAAAGCGCCCGCCGCCCGCCAGTGCTTTTTCGATGCCCTCCGAGTGGCGGTGCTCCACATATTCGATCAGCCAGTACGCCGCGAACAGAAAGGGCAGCATTTTCACGCTGTCCAGCAGCGCGTCCAGTAAAAGTTCCAAAATCAAAACAGGGTTCTCCTTTTCTCACAGCCGGCGCATGCCGCGCCGGGAAATCATACCACTCCCGTATTATATGCCCTTCGCCCGGCCTTTACAAGAAGCCCCCGAGGGGCATCCGCCCGGCGCTGGGCAGATGTACCACTATTTTTTTGTGCGGAGCAAAGAACTTTGTCACGGCGCGCACTTGCGCGGCTTTTTGCACTATGGTATGATATTTTTGTAACAGTCTGTCCACACCTGATTGATAAAGGAGTTTTCACACATGCGTGGTATTTATTCTTCCGTTACCGACATCCGCCGCCAGGTATTCACCGAGGTGGCCCGTATGGCATACGAAGGCGGCGATTACAGCCGCGTCGAGGAGCTGCCGTACAAGATTTTGCCGGGCGAGGTGAGCAAATACCGCGACAGTATCTTTTTGGAGCGCGCCATCGTGGGCGAGCGCCTGCGCCTGTCCATGGGTTTGCCGCTGCGCCCCATTGACGAGCACGCGCCCCTTTCCACCGGCATCGAGGAGGCCGCCCGGCCGGAGAAATACTACGAGCCGCCCCTCATCAACATCATCAAATTCGCCTGCAACGCCTGCCCGGAAAAATCGTTTCACGTAACGGATATGTGCCAGGGCTGCCTGGCGCATCCCTGCGTGGAAGTATGTCCCAAGGGGGCGGTGTCCATCGTGCACGGCAAAAGCGTTATCGACCAGAGCAAGTGCGTCAAGTGCGGGCAGTGCGCCAACGTATGCCCCTACGGCGCCATCCATAAGATGGAACGCCCCTGCGCCAAGGCCTGCGGCATGGACGCCATCGGCTCCGACGAGCTGGGCCGCGCGAAGATCGATTACGACAAGTGCGTGTCCTGCGGCATGTGCCTTGTAAACTGCCCCTTCGGCGCCATCGCGGACAAAAGCCAGATCTTCCAGGTCATCCAGTCCATCAACCAGGGCGACCGTGTCATCGCCGCCGTGGCTCCGGCCTTTGTGGGCCAGTTCGGCCCGGACATGACGCCTGAAAAGCTGAAGCCATCCATGAAGCTCCTGGGCTTTGACGATGTGGTGGAGGTCGCCATCGGCGCGGACCTGTGTACCATTGAAGAAGCCAAAGATTTTATGCGCGAGGTACCCGAGCAGCAGCCGTTCATGGCCACGTCCTGCTGCCCGGCCTGGAGCGTGATGGCGAAAAAGCTGTTCCCGGATTTTGCGCCCTATATCTCCATGGCCATGACGCCCATGGTGCTGACGGCCCGCCTGCTGAAAAAAGAGCACAAAAACTGCAAGGTCGTTTTCATCGGGCCGTGCGCCGCCAAAAAGCTGGAAGCCAGCCGCCGCACCATCCGCAGCGACGTGGACTTCGTGCTCACATTTGAAGAAGTGATGGGCATGTTTGAGGCGAAGGCCATCAAGTTCTCCGAAGTGGCCGCCGGGCCTGAGCTGGTGGAGGCCACCGCCGACGGCCGCGGGTTTGCGGTTTCCGGCGGCGTGGCGAACGCGGTGGTGAACGCCATCCACAAGATGGACCCGGAGCGCGAGGTAAAGGTGATGGCCGCCCAGGGCCTACAGGAATGCAAAAAAATGCTGATGCTGGCCAAGGCAGGCAAGCTGAACGGCTACCTGCTGGAGGGCATGGCCTGCCCGGGCGGCTGCGTGGCGGGCGCCGGCACGCTGCAGAACCCGGTGAAATCCACTGCCGCGCTGAACAAATACAAGGCCAGCGCACCGGAAAAGTATTCAGTGGACAGCAAATACGAGATCACGCTCAACCTTTTGCACGATTGACAGCGGCTCACAGCAGATACAGCAGGGCCCCGGCTTTTCAGCCGGGGCCCTGCTGTTATCTTTCACCGAGGCCAGTGCGTCAGGCATACGGCCCCTCTGTCACGAACTGCTTGTTGTAATCGCTGTATACGGTGTGCGTCAGGATATAATCCGCCCAGGCCGCATAGCCCGTGGGATTCATGTGAATGCCGTCGTAGGTTCCCACATAGTCCCCGCGCAGGTTTCCGTCTGCGTCTGCCAGAGCCTCCTGTGCGTCCAGATAATAAAGGCCCTTGCTCACGGCCAGCTTGGCGATGGCGTTGTTGATAAGACGGATGTGGCCGTTCTCCAGCGGCGGCTGCTTTACACCCTGTTCGGCCGTGGTGGGCGTGATGCTCTGCACATAAATGGGCACGCCCGCGAACCGCTCCCGCAGCTTGTCGAGCAGATCGCTGTAATACTTCAGGAACGCTTCATCCGACTGGCTGATGAGCGCGTTGGTGCCGTACAGCACATAGATATTGCTTGGCGACTGCACCTTGATGTCGTCCCACATCTCAATGCGCGAGCCGTCCGGCCGCTGGCCCACAAAATTTTGCAGCACCTGATTGGGGCTGGTGCTCTTATACGCGCATACTGTTGCCACGTCCCGCGTGGGTGCATACAGCGCAAAGCCCTGGGACAGGGAATCCCCGATGAACAGCGCCGTGCGGAAATACTCCGTACTCAGCCTGCCATTGGCAGGCACGGCCAACAGGCGGGAATCGCTGGCGGTGACGTCGCTTTCCAGCGTGCGCTCCACCGGCACTTCCGTGTTCCAAGCCTGCACGGGCGCCGCTGCCTCCGGCCGGCCGCCCACCTCCTGCGCACCGCCGCCGGAGGGCGTAGATACGCTTTCCGGCGCAGGCGGCGTGCTTTCGGACGATGGCGGGCCCCCGTCCTGCTGCGCGCCGCGCACCGGGAACACAGGCTGGCCGTGGATGATCTTCACCGACGAATAGGAAATGCCGAACAAAAGCGCCACAATGAGCACGCCAAGCCCCGCCTGCACCAGAAGCGTCTGGTTGCGGCGGCGTTTGCTGTGCACTTTGTACGGCTTGATATTGTTTGCCAAATTGGTGCCTCCAAAGGATATTTGCGGGCGTGCTAACGGTATGCGCCCCCGTCCGCCAGGGCGAACTGCGCGTTGTGCGCGCTGTATATGGTGTGTGCGGCAAGGTAATCCAGCCACGGGCGATATTTGGAGCCGTCGAGCAGGTGCAGGCCGTCGCTCCCTGCCAGGTCCGCCCGCAGGTAACCGTTCTCGTCCGCCATCACTTCCCACAGGTCCACATAATAAAGTCCTTTGCTTACGGCGATTTTTGCAATGGCGTTGTTGATAAGCTTCAGATGCTCCCGTTCCAGCTGCGGTTTCTTCCCGCCGTATTCCTGTGTCGTTGGAGTGATGCTCTGCACATAGATGGGCGCATCCGGGAAACGCTCCCGCAATTTGTCCAGCAATTCGCCGTAAAATTTCAAAAAGCCCTCGTCCGTCTGCTGCAGCAGCGCGTTCGCTCCCAGAAGGATATAGATGTTCGCCACATCCTGCTGGACGTTGATCTCGTCCCACATCTCGATTTTGGTGCCATCGGCCCGCTGGCCCACATAGTTTTGCAGGATGCTCTGGGGGTTCACGCCCTTGTAGGCGCACACACGCATCCAGTCCCTGTATTCCGGATACCATGCAAAGCCCTGTGTAACGGAATCCCCGATGAACAGCGCATCGCGGAAATAGTCATCGGACACACGCCCGTTTTCCGGTACAGCCAGAAGACGGGCGTCACTGGCCGTCACATCGGCATCCAGCATGCGCTCCACGGGGGGTTCGGTGTTCCACGCCTGCACGGATACGGCCGCTGTCACGGACGGCGCATGCGGCTGGCTTTCCCGTGCAGGCCCCGGCGCGGGGTCCTCGCCGGGCTGTGCCGGCAGCGCGGCAGACACGGCGGCACGCGCGCGCAGCAGCGGCTGGCCGTGAACGATCCTTACCGCAGCATAGGAAATACCGAACAGAAGCGCCACAATAAGCACGCCAAGGCCCGCCTGCGCCAGAAGCGCCCGGCTGCGGCGGCGTTTGCTATACAGTTTGAACGTGCTTTCTGCCAAGGCCAGTCCCTCCCACAGGGCGTTTTCCGCCGTCCGCGCATGTGCCGTGTTTTCGTCAGGCCGCCGGGGCCGTGTAATAAGGTGAGCCGGGCAGGTACGGATTCTCCTTGCTGTACGCCGTACGTGTCACAAGGAACTCCCGCCATACATTGTAGCCCTCGTTGTTCAGATGGATGCTGCCCGAAGCAATATCCGCCCGAAGCGCGCCGTTTTCGTCGGCCAGAGCGGAGAACAGGTCCAGATAATGCAGATCCCTGTCATACGCTATTTTCGCCAAGCTTTCGTTCAGCCCCCGGATGCGTTCCACTGAAAAGTTTTCGTCCCCGGCCATCTTCTCCGCCGAAACAGGCGGGATGCCCTGGATGTAATACACCGTATCTTGCGGCAGCTGCGGCAGCAGGAAGTCAAGGAAATCGTTGTAATACTTCAGGAATGCCTCATCGGTAAGCGTAGCCATGGAATTGGTGCCCAACAGAATGTACACCTTTTTAGGCGCCGCGGCCAATATCTCATCTATGGCGGCCACCTGCTGGCCGCTGATGTTTTCCACAAGGCCCTCCATGAACTGCTTGGGGCCCGCACCCAGATAAGCGGCGTATTTCGCGTTGGGGATGCCGCTGGAATATTCCTGGAAGCCCCGCGTCAGCGAATCGCCGATGAACAGCGCATCGTCAAAGTAGCTCATATCAACACGGCCCGCCTCCGGCAGCGCCACCAGTGAAGCGGAAGGCTGCGTATACGAAGCGTCTGTTTGCTGTACAGGGCCAAGCACCGCTTCCCCTGTTTGTGCCACGCTGCCGTCTGCCGGAGAGGAAGCAGCCTGAGAAGCCGACAAAGCAGCCAAACTGCTGGCCGCCGCGCGCTTGGCGGGCAGCTCTATGAGCGTGGTGATGACCCACGAAAGGCTCAGGATAACAACGGCCACACAGGCAAAGAACATACCGCCGCCTGGCGCGCGCCTGCGTTTGCGCGGCTTTGCGGCATAGTGGCGTCCGCCCGCAGCCTGCCCGCGGGGCGCTGTGTGTGCCGGAGCGGGCGCTGCGTGCCGTCGCTGGGCGCAAGCGTCACCCCGGGGGCGTGCCGCTTGAGGAGGACGCTGCTGTGCGCCCGAAGGGTGTCCGGCCGTGCTTTGGGCGGCCGGGCGCGCATTGCCGGGCTGCGCCGGACGCGGGATATGGATGATCTGCTCCTGAATGGCCCGGGCACGGGCGTCCACATCCGGGCGCGCCGCGCCGCGGCTCTTTTCCTGCATGTGCCGCTGCTCCATGTGCGCCCTCCTTTCCGGTTCATTTTTACGGATACCAAAAGTACCCCAATATACAAAATATTATACCCTGTTTGTCCCCGTTGTTCAACCGTGATTCCTGCCACTTTTTAGGCGGCAGTGTGTGTTTTGTGTGAAAAAGCTGTAAACGCTGCAGATACAAAGAACAAAAAACGCCCCCGCCTCGTTTGAGAAGCGGGAGCGCCGGAAAACATGGGTTACGCCAGCTCAGCGAAATACTTAATGGTGCGGACCATCTGGCTGGTGTAGCTGTTCTCGTTGTCGTACCAGGACACGACCTGCACCTGATAGGTGTCGTCGTCGAGCTTGGTGACCATCGTCTGCGTGGCATCGAACAGGCTGCCGTAGCGGATGCCGATGACGTCGGAGGAGACGATCTCGTCGGTGTTGTAGCCGAAGCTCTCGGAGGAGGCTGCCTTCATGGCGGCGTTGATGCTCTCCTTCGTCACGTCCTTGCCCTTGACGACGGCCACCAGAATGGTGGTGGAGCCGGTGGGAACAGGCACGCGCTGGGCGGAGCCGATGAGCTTGCCGTTCAGCTCGGGGATGACCAGGCCGATGGCCTTGGCGGCACCGGTGCTGTTGGGCACGATGTTGGCGGCGCCGGCGCGGGCGCGGCGCAAATCGCCCTTGCGGTGCGGGCCGTCCAGGATCATCTGGTCACCGGTGTAGGCGTGAACGGTCGTCATGATGCCGCTCTGGATGGGATAGGCGTCGTTGAGGGCCTTGGCCATCGGCGCCAGGCAGTTGGTGGTGCAGGAAGCGGCGGAGATGATGGTGTCCTCAGCCGTCAGCGTATTCTCATTCACGCTGTAAACGATGGTGGGCAGGTCGTTGCCGGCCGGAGCGGAAATGACGACCTTCTTGGCGCCCGCGTCGATGTGGGCCTGGGATTTGGCCTTGGAAGCGAAGAAGCCGGTGCACTCCAGCACAACGTCAACGCCGATCTTGCCCCAGGGGAGGTTCGCCGGGTCTTTCTCGGCCAGAATCTCGATCTTCTTGCCATCCACGGTGATGGAAGTCTCGTCGGACTCGACGGTGTGGCCCTCGTAACGGCCCTGCGCGGTGTCATATTTCAGCAGGTGGGCAAGCATTTTCGGGCTGGTGAGGTCGTTGATCGCGACGATCTCGTAACCCTCGGCGCCGAACATCTGGCGGAACGCCAGGCGGCCAATGCGGCCAAAGCCATTGATTGCAACTTTTACTGCCATATTAGTACATCCTCCTTATATTCAGGCACGGTATGCGCCGCACCCTGCGGCGCTGTATTTTGCCCGTAAGACTATCACTTATTGTACCCCAAAAGCCGCCGGACTGCAAGAGTTTGATAAAAGTTTAACGCCGAAAACACGAACTTCTTACACTTTTGTAACAATCCATACATAGCGGCGTGCAAACTTCATACACTATGTGCAGTTTGACCCTGCGCGCCGCCTCCAGCTCCCTGCGGCGCGCATGCGGAAAGGAGGATTCCCATGGCCCCGACGCCAAACAGCGCGCTTCTTGCGGCGCATCTGCGCGAGGATACAGCCGACCTTCTGGCCCTGCTGCCCGCGGCCCGCCGTGCGGCGGCGGGCGGCCCCGGCGGCGGCGAAGCCACGCTGGACGGCATCGCCCGCGCGGCCTACCGCACGCTGCGCACCGCCGAAAACCTGGCCGCTCACGCCGCGCTCTGCACCGCACCGCCCCACCCGCAGCCGGTGTGCGTTACAGCGCTGGCCGCGGCCTACGTCAGCGGCGCGGCGGGTGTGTGCCGCAGCGCGGTGTTCGTGCCCGAATGGCCCCGGGCGCCTCTGTGGGCCATGGGAGATGCGCGGCTGTTTGCCGCCGCATTGGGCAATTTGCTGGCCAACGCGGTGCAGTATGGCGGCGAGCGGCCCGCAATATCCGTGCGTGCGGCGCGGCGCGGGGAAACGCTGCTTCTCACTGTGGCCGACAACGGCCCGGGATGCGCGCCCTCCCCCGGGGACAGCGGCCTGGGCCTTGGGCTTGAGGTCGCACGGCGCTATGCCCGCGCCTACGGCGGCCGCCTGCTGGCAGGCAGCGCGCCGGAGCGCGGCGCGTGCTTTTCCCTGTGCCTGCCGCTGTGCCCGCCTGGCGCCGCCCCCAGCGTGCCCGACTATATGGCCGACCGCTTCAGTCCGCTGTACGTGCAGCTTGCGCCTGTGTGCGATCTGCCGTTGTGACCGTCCGCCCGCCGGAATGCTCCGTCCCGGCGCGGGAGGCGGCCTCTTTTTTGTCCGCCCGCCGCGCGTCCTGTTCCGCCCCGTCCGGCTCCTCTTGTGCTTCGTCCTCCTGTTCCGCCTGCCCGTCCGCCTCGGCCAGCGTCCGCACCCCCTGGCCGGACAGGCTTTCCTTCAGTCCCTCCAGCCATTCCACAGCCGCAAAGCCGACCTTATAAGAACTGCACACAGCCTGCTGCTCCGCACCGGAATAAGCCGACATGTCCTGCCCGCCGTCGGATGTTGCCGCGGGAACGCACATGGGCGGAAACAGCACGCAGAACCAGTTTTTCCCGGCGTGCGCGCCGATCTCCACCCGCACGGCGTCGTAGCGCCCGGCGGGCAGCGTGAAGCCGTCATATTCCCGAGTGGAAAAATACATATTCTCCAGCCGAACCGCTACAGGGTAGCTGTATCCACGGGCACGCACCGTGCGCTGGGCCACAGCGCGGATGGCCTTCAGGTCCGCCCCGGCGGCGCGCAGCGCCCCTTCCTTTGTCCGTTCGGCAGCGAACATGCCACCCTCCGCCTGAAGGATCGCATCCCGCACCGCCAGCTTCAGTTCCTGGTCCGCCTCTGAATCGGAATTGGCCAATATATGCAGGCGCAGCGTATCCTCCCGTACACCCGCACATGCGGCGGAAAACCGGGTAAAGCTGCTCAGGCTCAGCGCCAGCGCCAGCCCCAGCAGGACGGAAAGCTCCCACCGGCCCCGGCGCCCCATGCGGGCAAGGCGTCCGCCCAGCGCCGCGCGCAGTGTCTTGCATTTTTTAAGTAATCTCATCGGTATTCACACTCCCTATGGCCGAAGTGTGGACAGGCCTTACGCCAATTATTCCCAGCATTCCCGCAAAACAAAGATTTCACATTTTTACGGCGGTTTTGCCTGCCGGCATGAAAAAGCCGCCGCTCCCGGACACGGGGCGGCGGCTTTTCGGCGCGTCACAGCGGCAGCAGCCGGTGCGCCACGGCAAAATAGATCACAAGCGACACCGCGTCCACAATGGTGGTGATGAGCGGCGATGCCATGATGGCCGGGTCCATCCGGCAGGCCTTTGCAATGAGCGGCAGCACGCCGCCGATGGTTTTTGCCACGATCACGGTACACAGCATCGTCAGCGCCACCGTGAGGGCCACCATCTCGCTGCCGGGATAGGTGAGGATCAGCCGAACAAAATTCACCGCGCTGAGCACCACGCCCACCAGCAGGCTGACACGCAGCTCCTTCCACAGCACCCGGGGAAAATCCCGCAGGGTGATCTCGTTCACCGCAAGGCCGCGAATGACCAGCGTGCTGCTCTGGCTGCCCGCGTTGCCGCCGGTATCCGTAAGCATGGGAATAAACGTGACAAGCAGCGGCATCGCGGCAATGGCCGCCTCATACCGGCCCAGGATACCGCCTGTGATCATGCCGGAGATCATCAGCACCAGCAGCCATACGATGCGGTGCCTTGCCAGGGAAAACACGCCCGTTTTCAGATACGGCTTCTCCGAGGGGGCCATGGCGGCCATCTTCTCGAAGTCCTCGGTGGCCTCCTGCTCCATAACGTCCACCGCGTCGTCCACGGTAACGATGCCCACCAGACGTCCTTCCGCGTCTACCACGGGCAGCGACAGAAAGCCGTACCGCTGCAGCAGCCGCACGGCCTCCTCCTGGTCCGTCCCGGTGGCGACGGAGATGACGCCGTCCTTCATCACATCGCTGACGAGCTGGCTGTCCCGCGCCAGCAGCAGGCTGCGCACCGTCACCACGCCCAGCAGCCTGCGGCGGGGGCCAACCACATAGCAGGTGTAGACGGTCTCCCGGTCCTCTCCGGTGCGGCGGATGTGCTCAATGGCCTGCTCCACCGTCATTGTGGGGCGCAGGTCTGTAAATTCCGCCGTCATAATGCTGCCGGCGGAATGCTCGGGATACTTGAGGAACTGGTTGATCAGGCCGCGCATCTCCGGTGTGGCGTTCTTCAGGATGCGCTTGACCACATTGGCGGGCATGTCCTCCAGCATATCCACCGCGTCGTCCACGTACAGGTCCTCCACGATGACGGCCAATTCCGCATCCGTCGCCGCGGCGACAATGAGCTGCTGCGTCTCCGGCTCCAGCTCTGCGAACACGTCGGCCGCCATTCCCTTGGGAAGCGTGCGGAAAGCCAGCACGGCCTCCTCACCGTTCAGCAGGCCCAGAAATTCTGCAATATCCACTTCGTTCAGCTCCAGCAGGGCCTCGCGCAGAGCCTTAAAGGAACGTTTTTTCAGCAGCGCCTCCAGCGCCGCAAAATCATACTGCCGATCCATTTGTGTTTCCTCCTTCTTCCTGTGTGTCGGAGGACGAACACGGGGTGCCTGCCCGGACAAAAAAGCCGCGGAAGCAGGCACCAGAGGCCCGCCGCCGCGGCAAACAAAACCAAAACACGCAAATGCGGGCGTGCAGCGCGCACAGCCCGCTCTGCGCCCCGAAAAAGAGCGTCAGAAAACAGGCCCGAAGCGCCCTGCGGCCGCCGGTGGTGTCTGATCCGGTTGTCTGCCGGGCAATCCCATACTTCGTCCAACGGGTTCCAAAGACGCTTCCTCCTTTGTCGTTTCAATTTGCGCGGCAGCACAGCGCCCCGCGCCACTCTATTGTACGATGCCTGGCCCGGATTTGCAACCCCTTTGGGCACGGTCCGGCGTCTGCCGCAAAGCGGCCCCGTCCGGCGCACTGCCGGACGGGGCCGCTGCTCCGCTCTCACCGCATTGCTTTTCCGTCTATCATCGCCACCTTGGATGTCCGGCCCATCCATGCGTAATATCTGCGCCAGTCCTCCAGGGATTGCAGCGGGATATCTTCGCCGCGTACAAGGATATGCTCCGCCACCTGCTCCGGCTTCAGCGCGCAGTCGTGCTCCCGTCCGTTTTCCACGATGACGAACCCCGCCATCACGTCCACATCCACGCCGCGGATGGTGAATTCCAGGAAGCAGCGCGTCCTATACTGTGCGTTCGGATTGGACGGGGCCGGCGCGCCCAGCGGCAGCATGGCCTGCTTCAGCTTTTCCACATCCGTTTCACAGACCATCAGGTCAATGTCGCGGAACACGCCCGTTTTTCCCTTAAAATACAGCAGCAGGGAACCGCCCACGGCCCAGGTGACGCCGCTTTGGTTCAGCGCCCGCGCAATATCGGCCAATACATCCAGCTTGCGTTCTGTTTCCATGGCACAGCGCCTCCTGTTTTTCGGTCCCACAGCGTTTAATCCTCATCCGCGCCCCACGACGCGCGCACCTTTCGCCTCCGGCCGCAGCACCCAGCACTGTGGGTAAACCCGCAGCAGCGCCGCTTTCGCGGCCTGGGCCGGGGCCTCGTCTGCAAACACGCCGAACACCGCCGCCCCGCTGCCCGTCATCAGCGCTGCCAACGCGCCGTGGGCGCGCAGCGTTTCGCAGATGGGCTTTGTCGCGGCGCTGGCGCTGGAATATTCCAGCGCGTTCTTCATCTGCGCGCACAGGCCCGCCAAATCGCCCCGTGCGATAGCGGCTGCCGCAGCCGCGCTGTCCGGACGCACGTCGGTACCAATGCGGTCGTACCTTGCATATGCCTGCGGCGTGGAAATACCGCCCGCGGGCATACACACCGTAAAAAAGCAGGGCGGGCAGGGCTTCAGCGGCTCCAGGATATCGCCCACACCGGTAACCCGGGCCGTGCCGCCCACAATGGAAAACGGCACGTCCGCGCCCACCTGCGCGCCCAGCGCGCACAGTTCTGGCGCGGAAAGGCGCGCGCCGTACAGCTCGTTCAGCCCCACCAGAACGGCGGCGGCGTCGGCGCTGCCGCCCGCCATGCCCGCGCGCACGGGCACATGCTTTTCCACCGTGATGGCCGCGCCCGCCAGGAGGCCCGTGCCGTGAAAAAACGCCAGCGCCGCTTTATAGGCGGTGTTGTGCTCGTTGGCCGGCACGCGGGAGCCGGGCAGCGAAAGCGAAAGCCCCCTGCTTCTGCGCAAAGTGACGCGCTCCCGCAGGCTGACAGCCTGCATGATCATATCCAGCGTGTGATATCCGTCCGGCCGGGTCCCCGTCACGTCCAGCGTGAGATTCAGCTTTGCGGGTGCAAGCACGGTGACGCTGCGCATGAAAACGACCTCCCTTTACCGCTGTTCCAGCAGTTCAATGATTCTGAAAATCCCCAACAGCACCATCCCCGCAAAAAGGCAGGCGAGGAAAAGCAGCAGCTCTCTGTAATTCCAGTCGAACAGCATGCCGCCCAAAAAGCACTGCAGCAGAAATACGGCCGCCAGCGTGAGCAGCAGAAGCGCCGAAAGCAAAACAGCTGTTGAAATCCCTTTTTTCATTTCTGCCTCTTCCCGTCTACAGGTTGAATATCCCAGCCCGCTTCACATCGATGGCCTTTGCGGGGCACATCTCGTGGCAGCAAAAGCAGCGGATGCAGGCCCTCGGCACGATATGCGCCTTTCCGTTTTCCACTGTGATGGTGTGCCCCGGGCATATCTCGGCGCACTTGCCGCAGCCGATGCATTTGCTCCGGTGGATCTTCGGGCGCGGGGCAAGCCACTTTTCCACGCCCGGAACGGCCCAGCGCAGCGCCCGGGGCGCCTTGTCGGCAAAGCTGATGTCTGCAAAGCCCGCGGGCAGTTTATAGTCCGCTACGGGCGCTGCCGCCTGTGTGTCGCCGCGCAGCAGCGCTTCGTCCAGCGCCGCCTCGCACAAGCCGCGGGCATGGGCGGCGGCAAGGTACGGCACCCGCATCGCGGGCAGGCCCATCAGGCGGCACACGGCAAGGTCCACCGCATACGCGTCCTCCCCGCCCAGCACCAGCCCCAGCGCCCGGGGCGTGCCGCCCGCGGGGCCGTCGCCCTCCATGGCCAGCACGCCGTCGGCAATGATAAGCTGCGGCCGCACAGTCTCGCACAGGTCCACCAGCATTTCTCCAAACGGCTCCTTTTCCGGGAAGCGCATATGGAATTCGGCTTTCTGCAGGCCCGGCACCGTGCCGAACAGATTTTTCACCGCGCAGGACATGCCCGTCATCACATGGGTCTTGACCTTGGGCAGGTCGATGATGAAATCCGCCTCCAGAACGGGGCGCAGCAGGTTGAACTCCTTCACCCGCACGCCGTCCGTTTTACGCGGCGCGGCCTCGCAGGCCGTGTAGGCCAGCGCGCCGTGGCGCTCGCACACCGCCAGCAGGCCACTGGCCTTATAGATGCTCTTCATCACAGCGGGGTTGTACAGCCCGCCGGGGGAATCCGCCACGGTGATGCTTTCAACGCCACGCCGCCGCAGCGCCGCGCACACGGCGTCCAGCACAGCGGGGTGGGTGGTGACGGCCTTTTCGGGCGTGTGTTTCGCCAACAGGTTCGGCTTCACAAGCACGCGGCTGCGCGGGCCCAGCGCCCGGGCGGCCGCGCTTTGGGCAAAAATGTCCTCCACGGCCGCGGCCAGCGCCGCGGACGCATAGTCCGGCACGGAATAACAATGTACTTCCTTCCCCATCGCTTACACGCCCAGCTCCTGCAAAAACAGTTCGATGCGGTGCAGCGCCTCGGACAAATGGCCGATGGAATACGAATAGCTGATGCGCACATGCCCTTCACCGGAATCGCCGAAGGCGTTGCCCGGCACCACGGCCACCTTTTTGCCGAACAGCAGCTTTTCGCAGAATTCCTCGCTGGAAAGGCCCGTTTTCCGAATGGAGGGAAAGGCATAAAACGCTCCCTCCGGCTCGAAGCAGTCCAGGCCCATGCGGTTCAGGCTGCTCACGAGGAAGCGGCGGCGCATGTCGTACTCGCTGCGCATGGCCTCGATATCCGCGTCGCAGCGGCGCAGAGCCGTCACGGCCGCGTACTGGCTGGTGGTGGGCGCGCACATGATGGCGGACTGGTGGATCTTCGTCATTACCTTGATGATCGGTTCCGGCCCGCAGGCATAGCCCAGGCGCCAGCCCGTCATGGCATAGGCCTTGGAAAACCCGTTCACCACAACGGTGCGTTCCTTCATGCCCGGCAGCGAGGCGATGCTCACATGGCGCTCGCCGCCGTAGGTCAGCTCGGCATAGATCTCATCCGACAGAACGATGATGTCCTTATCCCGCAGCAGCGCCGCGATGGGCTCCAGGTCCTCCCGGCGCATCACGGCCCCCGTGGGATTGCACGGGAACGGGAAGATGATGAGCTTTGTGCGCGGCGTGATGGCCGCCTCCAGCTCCTGCGCCGTCAGCTTAAAGCCGTTTTCAGCTTTCAGCGGCAACGGCACGGGCACGCCGCCCGTCAGCGTGGTGATGGGGTAATAGCAGACAAAGCACGGCTCCGGGATGATGACCTCGTCGCCGGGGTTCACCAGCGCGCGGATGCACATATCGATGGCCTCGGAGCCGCCCACGGTAACGACGGTCTCCCCGGGCGTGTAAGAAAGGCCCATGCGGCGGGAAAGGTAATTGCAGGTCTCCTCCCGCAGCTCCGCCAGGCCCGAATTGCTCGTGTACCAGGTGCGCCCTTTTTCCAGGCTGCGGATGCCCGCGTCGCGCACCGCCCAGGGCGTTTTAAAATCCGGCTCGCCCACGCCCAGCGAGATGCAGTCCTTCATCTCGGCCGCAATGTCGAAAAACTTGCGGATGCCCGAGGGACGCATGTCGCGCGCGGCGGCGGAAATGATCTTTGCATAATCCATCACAGCAGCTCCCGTTCGTCGGTGGGTTCCAGGCCGTACAGCACGCCGTCCTTTTTATAGGTGCGCAGCACGAAATGCGTGGCCGTGCTCAGCACGTCGTCCAGCGGACTCAGCCGCTTTGCCACGAACAATGCAATGTCCTGAAAGCTCTTGCCGCTCATCACCAGCGAAAGGTCGTACCCGCCGCTCATCAGCATCACGCTGTCCACCTCGTCGAAGCGGGCGATGTTGGCCGCAACCTCGTCAAAGCCGCAGTCCCGCTTGGGCGAAACGCGCAGCTCGATGATGGCCTGCACCCGGTCGGCTCCGGCCTTGTCCCAGTCGATCAGCGCCCTGTAGCCGTTGATGACGTGGGCCTGCTGGTACGCGTCGATCTGCTTCGCCACTTCCTCGGGCGTGCTCTCCACCATCGTGGCGATATCCTCAAGGCTGATACGGGCGTTTTCCTCCAGGATCTTGAGTATCTTTTCCATGGATGTTCCCCCTCTTTCTTCGCTGTACATCTCGTCTCTTCATTTATGAGGCGATATTTATTAGGCGATATTAGGTACATTATAGTAAATCCGGCGCCGAAAGTAAACATCCGCACAAAACACACCGCGCACAGCGTCGGGATTTCGGCGGTTTCGGCTCTTTTCCCCGGCGGATTTTTTTGTTATACTGGTAAAACAGACCGCGGGCCGGACGGGCCCGCCTGCGGACGCCGCGCCCCGACGGCGCGGACACAACGGAGGAGAGGGAACAAAATGGAAGCTGTCATCACTGTCGTGGGCAACGACAAAGTAGGCATTCTTGCACAGGTGTGTACCGCGTGCGCCGAGGCCAATGTAAACGTGGAGGAAGTGACGCAGCGCATCCTGCGCGGCACCTTCGCCATGATCATGCTGGTGGATGTGTCCAGCTGCTCGATGGATTTTACGGCCTTTGCAGAGAAGATGAAGCAGAAGGGCGACGAGCTGGGCGTGGATGTGCGCTGCACCCGGCAGGAGATCTATGACGCCATGCACCGTATTTAAGGAGATGGAGCGCATATGTTGAACACGAACGATATTCTCGAGACCATCCAGATGATCACGGACGAGCACCTGGACGTGCGCACCGTGACCATGGGCATCTCCCTGCTGGACTGCGCGGACCCGGACGGCCGAAAAGCCTGCGAAAAGATCTACCGCAAGATCACCGAAAAAGCGAAGGACCTTGTCAAAACAGCCGAGGACATCTCGGCCACCTACGGCATGCCCATCGTAAACAAGCGCATCTCGGTAACGCCCATCGCCATGCTGCTGGCCAGCGCGCCGGACGCGGACCCGGTGTGGTATGCCAAAACGCTGGACGCTGCGGCCAAGGCTGTGGGCGTCAACTTCATCGGCGGCTACTCGGCGCTGGTGCACAAGGGCTTTTCCGCCGGGGACGAGCGGCTCATCCGCAGCATCCCGGAGGCGCTGGCCTGTACGGACTACGTCTGCAGCAGCATCAACGTCGGCTCCACCAAGAGCGGCATCAACATGGACGCCGTCAAGATGATGGGGCCCGTCATCAAGGAAGCCGCGGCACGCACGCAGGATAAAATGTGCGCGGGCGCGGCAAAGCTTGTCGTATTCTGCAACGCGCCGGAGGACAACCCCTTCATGGCGGGCGCGTTCCACGGCCCGGGCGAGCCGGACTGCGTTATCCACGTGGGCGTCTCCGGCCCGGGCGCGGTGCGCGCGGCGCTGGCACAGCTGCCCAGGGACGCTTCGCTGGACACCGTGGCCGAGCTGATCAAACGCACGGCGTTCAAAATCACACGCATGGGCCAGCTTGTGGGAAACCTTGCCAGCGAGCGGCTGGGCGTGCCCTTCGGCATCGTGGACCTTTCACTTGCGCCCACGCCCGCGCCCGGCGATTCCGTGGCGAATATTCTGGAGGAAATCGGGCTGGAGAGCTGCGGCTGCTGCGGCACGACGGCCACGCTGGCCATGCTGAACGACGCGGTAAAAAAGGGCGGCGTGATGGCCTCGAACCACGTGGGCGGGCTTTCCGGCGCGTTCATCCCCGTGTCTGAGGACGACGGCATGATCAAGGCCGTGGAGCGCGGCAGCCTGTCCATTGAAAAGCTGGAAGCCATGACGGCTGTGTGCAGCGTGGGCATCGACATGGTGGTAATTCCGGGCGAGACGGACGCCGCCGTCATCTCGGCGCTCATCGCGGACGAGGCCGCCATCGGCATGGTGAACACCAAAACGACGGCCGTACGCGTTATCCCGGCCATCGGCTGCAAGGAGGGCGACGTGCTGGACTTCGGCGGCCTTTTGGGCTATGCGCCCATCCTGCCCGTGAGCACGTTCTCGCCGTCGGTGTTCGTCAACCGCGGCGGACGCATCCCCGCTCCGCTGCAGGCGCTGAAAAACTGAACTTTCTCTGTGCCGCCCCTCTGCGGGGCGGCTTTTTGTCGCTGGGAGGTGCATTCCGCGCTTTGGGCAAAGGCTTGCGCCAGACGCTGGAATGATATTCTTTCCATAAAACCATCAATCGAAATTTGGATTTGAAATGATTTATATTCGGTTTTGCCGCAGCTATAAAATCTTATACGTCTGCGCCAGCCAAAGGCCGATGCACAATAAATACTGTGAGGTGCGCTATGGCAGATATAAAAATATCAGATATGATGCGTATGCAGATGAATTTGTGGGAGCAGCACAAGGATACCTGGTCTCCCATGGAAGCAGAATTCGGCAGGAATTTTATACTGTGGATGATGGAAGAAATGGGCGAATGCATTGCCATTATCAAGAAAAAAGGCGATTCGGCGATTATGCGGGAAGCCTCTGTCCGTGAGGCGTTTGTCGAGGAAATGAGCGACGTTCTGATGTATTATTTTGATACATTGCTTCGATATGGTGTAACGCCTGAAGAAATCTCAAATGCATATGTGGCCAAACACAATAAAAATATGGGCAGAGATTATCAAAGGGAATACAATAACAAATACACAAAATGAGCATCATCCGCCGCACGCGGGCTTCCCGGCTGTGGCCGGCCCAAAAGAGCATGCGCCCCGCTTCCCTTTCGGCCAAACAGCCCCCGGAACGCACAAATCACGCAAAAGGACGCGCCGCACAGGGTCCGGCGCGCATATTTCCCCTTTTTGCCGCTCAAACTAAGCGCAGAAAGGATGTGTTCCCATGAATATCTTCTATAAGATCTGCGTTATTCTCATCATCATCGGCGGCATCAACTGGGGCCTCATCGGCTTGTTCAGCTTCGACGCCGTGGCCTGGCTGCTGGGCGGCAGCGCAAGTTTGCTCTCCCGCGCGGTATATACCGTGGTTGGTATCGCCGCGCTGTGCGCCATTCCCAGCCTGTTCGGCAGCGAGCCGCAGGCGCGCCGGGCGGAATAACGCCCGTGCGCTTTCCCTCTCTTCCGGCCGTCCGGTGCGCCGCGTTCACAAAACGCGTTTTCGGGCGGCCCCTCTCCACGGCAGCGGGCCTCCGCTGCCGTTTTTTGTCGTTCCAATTTCTCCGAAAGCCCCTCCCGGGCGGGATTTCCAGTCCATATCGTGCGCCGCGCACTTTACAGAAACCCCACTTTTGGTATATAATATGCTATAAATGCGCGCACCTGCGCGCACTTTGATACAAACAGCATGCAGGAGGCGCGCCATGGCGGTATACGAAACAGGCAGCAGAGCCGAAACGGCAGCGCTGGGCGAGCGCCTGGCCAAGGTGCTGCGCAGCGGCTCCCTGGTGCTGTTTACCGGAGGGCTCGGCGCGGGGAAAACAGCCTTCTGCGAGGGCATCGCCCGCGGGCTGGGCTGCACCGACGAGGTCTCCAGCCCCACGTTCGCCATCGTGAACGTATACCGCGGCCCTCAGCCCTTCGCCCATTTCGACATGTACCGCATCTCCACCATGGAGGACCTTCAGGCAACGGGCTTTTTTGATTATCTGGACGACGGCGCGGTGGTTGCCGCAGAGTGGAGCGAAAACGTCGCGCCGCTCGTGGCGGGCGAACCCGCCGTTCATGTGGACATCGCAGTGCTGGACGAGCACCGCCGCCGCATCACCATCGAGGGGGCTCAGCTTTGACGATCTTTGGCCTGGATTCTGCGGGAAAGACCGCCGGTGTTGCCATACTGCGGGACAGCCGGCTGATTTATGAATGTTATCTGGCCACGGGCCATACGCACAGCGAAACGCTGCTTTGCCTGTGCAAAAACGCCTTTGACGCCGCCGGGCTTTCCCCCGCGGAAATAGATGTGTTCGCCGCCGCTGCCGGGCCGGGCAGCTTCACGGGCCTTCGCATCGGGCTGGCCGCCGTAAAGGGGCTTGCCTTCCCACACGACACGCCCTGCGCCGCTGTCTCCACACTGGAGGCGCTGGCATACAGCGCGGCTGTGGAAGGCACGCTGCTGTGCGCGCTGGATGCGCGCCGGGGCGAGGTGTACTGGGCCGGGTTTTGCGCCGCGGACGGCGCGGTGGAGCGCTTATGCCCGGACGGGAGCGCGCCCGCCGCTTCCCTGCGCGGGTTTGTGGAAAGCGCGCGGGAGCCGGTGTGGCTGCTGGGCGACGGCGCGCGGCTGGTGGACGAGGCGCTGAACGGCACGGGCAAGACCCGCCTGTATCCCGAAGCCTACCGCCTGGGCCGCGCCGGAGGCGTGTGCCGGGCTGCGCTGGCCGCGGGCGAAACGGTGCCCGCTGCACAGCTTATCCCCGATTACCACCGCCTTTCGCAGGCGGAGCGGGAACGCGCGGCGCGTCTGCTGGCCGCGCCCTGACCGCGCAAAAGGCAAAAAACATACCGCGCCGGCTTGCGCCCGCGGACAAGGAGTTGTATCATATGGAGAAACCCGTTGCACTGGGCGCCGACCACGGCGGTTTTGCCCTGAAGGAGGCCGTCCGGGCGCACCTGGACGAACGCGGCGTGCCCTACGTTGATTACGGCACGCACAGCGAAGCATCCGTTGATTATCCCGATATGGCCGTGCCTCCCTGCGAGGCCGTTGTGCGCGGCGAATGCGCCTGTGCATTGCTGTTCTGCGGCACGGGCGTGGGCATCAGCATGGCGGCCAACAAGCTGGACGGCATCCGCGCCTGCTGCTGCAGCGACGCTTTCAGTGCCAAATACACACGCCTGCACAACGACGCCAACGCCCTTTGTCTGGGCGGACGCGTTGTCGGCCCGGGCCTTGCCTGCGAACTGGTGGACCTGTTTCTGGACACTCCCTTCGAAGGCGGCCGCCATGCGGGCCGCGTCGCCAAGATATCCGCGCTGGAGCAGCGCTGACATACACGCCGAGCCATCCCGGAAAGCCGAACATAAAGGAGACTGAAAACAATGAGCAAAACAATGATCATGGACCATCCCCTTGTACAGCATAAGGTAAGCCTGCTGCGCAACAAAAACACCGGCACCAAAGAATTCAAGGAGCTTGTGTGCGAGCTTGCCACACTGCTGTGCTATGAGGCCACGCGGGATCTGCCCACCGAAGAGGTGGAGATCGAGACGCCCATCGCCGTGGCAAAGACGCGCATGCTGTCCGGCCGCAAGCTGGCGCTGGTACCGATCCTGCGCGCGGGGCTGGGCATGGTGGACGGCATGCTGGCGCTCATCCCGGCCGCTAAAGTCGGGCATATCGGCATGTACCGCAACGAAGAGACGCTGGAGCCTGTGGAATACTACTGCAAGCTGCCCGATGATATCGCCGAGCGCGAGGTCATCGTTCTGGACCCGATGCTCGCCACCGGCGGCAGCGCCGTGGACGCCATCACGCAAATCAAAAAGCGCGGTGCAAAGAGCATCAAATTCATTGGCATCATCGCTGCGCCCGAAGGCATGCAGCGCCTGCAGGAGGCGCATCCCGACGTGGACATCTATGTGGCCGCGATGGATGAAAAGCTGAACGAGAACGGCTACATCGTGCCGGGTCTCGGCGATGCGGGCGACCGCATTTTCGGCACAAAATAAAACGTTCCCTCCCGCGATGCGGGGATGAACGCTCTATGAGTGGAGCTATGATATGGCAAGACGAGAACTGAGACGAAAAATCACCGCGACGGTGCTCACGGTAACTGCGCTGTGCTGCCTTTTGGGCGTGTGCGCGTGGCTGCTGCTGGGCAGCAATGTGTTCAGCGACACCATCCGCATCATGATGCTGGTATGCACCGTGGTGCTGGGTGTCGCCACCATTGGCTTGCTGGTGGCCAAGGTACAGGAGATCCGTGCGCTGCGGGAGATCATCCGCAGCGAGGACGCCCAGCAGCAGAGCGAGGCCGAAACGTCCCGCCCGGAGCTGGCCCCCCTGCAGACACTGGACCATACCACCATCGAGCTGCCGCCGCTGCCGGACATCCCGGCGCCGGCTGCACAGCCCGCGCCCAAGCAGGCCAAGCAGCAGCCGAAAACCAAGCAGGGCCGCAGCAAAAAACGCGGCCGTGCAATGGAGCAGCCTGCTGCTGAGACCATGGCCCCGGCGCAGCCCGTGCTGCAGCCCATTGAGGTGGTGCCCCCCACGCCCGTCGCCCCGCCGCGCCCTGTACAGCAAGCGCCGCAGCCCGAACAGCCGTCCGTTGAACGCAAGTGGAAGCCCATTGATTTCAACGCCGCCATGCAGCAGCGCCTGGCCGAAGAAGCCGCCGCACGCCAGCGCGCCATAGAGGCCGCGCGCCGCGCCGAGGAAGCACGTTTGGCGGAAGAAGCCCGCCGCGCCGAAGAAGCGCGTTTGGCGGAAGAGGCCCGCCGCGCCGAGGAAGCGCGTTTGGCGGAAGAAGCCCGCCACGCCGAGGAAGCACGTTTGGCAGAAGAGGCCCGCCGTGCCGAGGAAGCACAGGCCGCATCGGCTCAGACGGGCTCCGTCGCAGAGGGCCCCACAGAGGACGCTGCGCCTGCATCTGTGGCTGCTGGCCAGGCAGATGCAGATGCGATCCCTCTCTCCTGGGACGAGCCTTCGGCTGAGATATCCTTCTCCATTCCGGAGGAACCCGCGCCGCAGCCTGTGGCCGAGGTTTCTTTCTCTATTCCCGCAGAGCCGGAGCTTCAGCCTGCTGCACAGGCTGTTCCGGAAGCAACGGTGCAGCCAGTACCTGTGCAGCAGGCACCGGCGGCGGACACTGAGGCTGCCCGCCGCGCAGAAGCGAACGCCATGCGCCTGCAAGCCGCCCGCCATGCACAGGAAGCCCGCCGCTCTGCCGAGAGCCGGGCCGCCGAAGAAGCCCAGCTTGCCGCTGTCGCACGCCAGGCGGAAGAAGCACGTCTGGCCCGGGAGGCGCAGCGCGCCCAGGCCTTCCAGACTGCTCAGCCCGCACCCCAGGCAATACCTTCTCAATGCGCTCCCCAACCGCCGAAAGCCGAACAGCCCGGTGCGGACCAGTGGGTAGCATGGACACCCATCCAGTTCGATACTCCTGCTGAACCGGTACCGCAGCAGCCCGCGGCGCCTACGCCGGAAACCGCCTGGACGCCTGCAGCGCCCAACGCCGCTTTCAATGAGCCCGCACGTGCCGCACAGGCTGCTCCGATACAGGAAAAGGCCCCGCGCAAAGAAAAACGCGGCTTTCTGGGCCTGTTCGGCCGGCGTAAGCAGCAACCTGCACCCCAACCGGAGGCAGAGCCGGTTCCCGCGCCTGTGCAGGTTCCCGCGCCTCCCCCTCAGCCGGCACCCGCGCCGCAGCCCACCGTGCAGCAGCCCGAGGGCGACCAGCGCGTAAAGCTGAATGTAAAGCCGATCTCCTGGCCTGCTCCGCCTCCGCCTTCGCGCAACTTTGTGCATCCCCCCCGCTCTACGATGCCGTTTACAGCCATCACACAGGAGCAGATCCAGCAGGCGCAAGCCCTACAGCGGCAAACCGCGTCTGCGGCAACGCAGGAAGCTTCGCCGCAGACCGTTGTCGCTCCCGTTCAGCAGCCCGCTGCACCAAAGGCTCCTCCCAGACAGACGGGTTCTCCCACGCCGTACTGGCCGGAGTAACGCAGCCTCACGGGAGTTGGCGGGAAAATACAGCCGTTATTACGGCAAACAGTTTTTAACCAGTACAAAGCGCCTCCGGGACAACCACAGGTCCCGGAGGCGTTTTTGGCTTTTGACATCCCATCGCTGCGATATCTAAATATTCTTCCGAGTTTCCCATCCGCATTCGTCACGCAGTGCATACCCCACCGCGCGAGACCGCTTGCGGCGGAATGGGCCCCGGAAAAGCATCCGTTTTCCGTTCATCCGCTTTGTCCCGCCTCATCTTGTATTGCCGAAGGTGCGGCCTGCTCTCTGCGGACCGCATACACCAACCGCCAGACGCCGTTCTCCAGCCGCCACAGCGCCCGCACAGACTCACGTCTGCCGGAGCCTCCGGTGCGCACCGCCGTGGCACATACCGCATGCTTCGGAGCGGGAAGCATCTGATAGCTGCAAAGCCAATTTCCGTCCCCTTTTTCCATCCCCACCATTGTTTGGAATTGCTTCTCTATGTGTACCAGTCCCGGCGGCACCGGGCAGCAGACAGCACGCTCCAGCATCGCGCCGCTCACCGTGCAGCACAGCGCCAGCGCTGCAGCAAGCCCCACAAACCGCTGTTTCACATATCAGCCCTCCTCCCGGACAAGTTCTCCGAACTGCTCTCACAGCCCTTGCGCAGGCTCCATCCGTCTCAACCTTCAAGTACGGGTCCGGGAGGCGAAACGGCATCGTCCGCGCACTTCTAAAATCCCCCTCAGTCACCCCTGCCGGACCTCTTTGTATATTCTGCGTTCATTATACTCAATATATTTAGTATAGTCAATGATTTGAGTATGATAAAGTGAAGCAAGAGGTGGGGGGAATGATCAGCTACGAGCCGTTTTACCGCACGCTGTACCGAAAAAATATCACAGAATACCAGTTAATCTTCAAGCATGGCGTTTCGGCCAATACCCTGCACCGCATGAAACATGGCGAGACCATCACACTGAAAACGCTGGATACCCTGTGCTTTATTTTGGATTGCCCGGTGTCGGATGTGATCGAATACCGAAGGGACGGAGAATAACAAAAGAGGCGCGCCTGTAAAGGCACGCCTCTTTTGTCTGTTCCGCACGTTTTCAGCTGATGGCTTCGTAAACGCGCTGCAGCTCTTTTTCGTTTTCGCTCACAAGCATCACCGGATGCGTATAATCCAGGCTCATCAGCCCCAGAATACTCTTTGCGTCGGCAATGCTGCCCTTTCCATCGTGCACACCGATCTCATCCACACAATGGGTCGCGGCATTCATGATGTTTTTGACCTCTGTGAAGTTTGAAATTTTGATTTGCTTTACCATAACGCTTTTCCTTTCTGTAACAAACGGGCTCCTGCCCGTGCCGTAAGGTGTCCCATCCAGTTTATGGAACGCTTTCCCTATCCTTACATTCGGCATTATAGCATAAATTTATGCATTTGTCTTGTGAAAATCTACCAAACAAGGAATTTTATCCCTTCTTTCTCTCTATTCAACAAAACTACATTTTTTAGAAATTTGCTTTTGTATATATTTCTGCTCATTTATCCCATTATATGGAATTTTCGGAATCGTTTCCAGTTGAAAAAGAGCCCTTTTCCCATTGTTTTTTCTGTCAAAAAAGTGTTTAGATTTGAAATTTTACAGAAATTGTATTTTACATCGCATTTTCCCGGTGCTACAATATAGGAGCGAAAAACACATAAATGATATACGGCAAGGAAGATGATGAAAATGGCTGGCATCAATTTTTACGCTCCGGTACCGCGCGTGCGCAGCGAAAGCCTGCCTGCCTGTCCCCGTCCCCGGGATAACGGCGAATCCCTGGTGCGCATCGACGGGCTGGACGCGCGTATCCGCTATGCCGCCAGCTACCGGGCGGCAGGCATCGCCTGTGCGCCGCAAGGCTGTTGGGTACGCGAGGGAATCGTGCCGCTGCTGCAGCAGGCGCTTGCTCTTCTGCCGGAGGATTACAGCCTGCTGATTTTCGACGCTTATCGCCCGTTGGCCGTACAGCAGGCGCTGTACGAGGAGTATTCTGCCCTAGTGCGCCGCAGCCATCCTGAATATACGCCGGAGCAGCTTGCCGCCGCAGTGGACAGCTTTGTTGCACTGCCCCATCCCAACCCTGCCCGGCCGGCTCCTCATGCCACCGGCGGCGCACTGGACCTGACGCTTTGCTATCGGGGCAGGCCGCTGCCTATGGGCACAGAGTTCGACGATTTTACGGGCCTTGCCCAAACCGCATATTTCGAGACCAATGGAATGGCCGGAGAGGCGGAAGCCTTCCGCAACACACGGCGGCTCCTCTATAATATGATGACCGCCGCGGGTTTTGTGAATTACAGCGAGGAGTGGTGGCACTACAGCTACGGCGACCGTCTGTGGGCCCGCACCTTCGGCAAAACGCCCATTTACGGTTTATGTGACGAAAAAAACGTGGAGTAGGGGATGTTTGAAACAGAGGGAAGACTGTATTTCCCGCAAAAATCGAGCGGTTACAAGGCAAAAATCCTCGGAATACCTGCTGTATTCCGAGGATTTTCAGCGCAGTAAACGCCGATTCCTGTTGGGAAAGACAACTTTTTTGATTTTTCAAACAGCCCCTGGCCTCAACATACAGAACGCCCCGGAACGGCAGTCCGTTCCGGGGCGTTCTGTATTCCTGTTCGTGCTTTGGCGAAGGCCAGCGTTATTTAGGCGCCGGCCTGTATTACGGCCTTATAGGCCGCGTGTCAAGCCACCTCTCTTAGGGGTGGGCTTGACTTCCTGCAAAACCGTGTGCAAAAAACTTGCCTCTTTACAGCCTGAAGCAGCATCACCAGAGCTGGCACACCTGCTCGTACATCTCCACATACTGCTTGGCACTGGCGCTCCAGCTGAAGTCGCACTCCATGGCGCGCTTCACAAGCTGCTGCCAACCGTCGGGATATTCATACCCCGCTTTTGCGCGCAGCACCGCATTCAGCATGTCGTGGGCATTGTAACTGCGGAATGTGAAGCCGTTGCCCCAGCCGTCGCCGGAATCGTGGATGGAATCCCGCAGGCCGCCCGTCTCGCGCACGATGGGGATGGTGCCGTAGCGCAGCGCCACCATCTGGGACAAGCCGCAGGGCTCGGATTTTGACGGCATAAGGAACATATCCGCGCCTGCGTATATTTTGCGGGCCAGCGAGGGCACAAATGCGATCTTCACGCCCACTGCGCCCGGATTACGGGCCGCCAGTTCGCTGAAAAAGCTCTCGTAAGCCGCTTCGCCCGAGCCCAGTACCACAAGCTGCAGGCCGCTGTTGACGATGTCCTGCGCCACATGGCGAACCAGGTCTACGCCCTTATGGCCCACCAGCCGTGTGACCATGGCCACCACCGGAACAGGCCAATCGTGCAGGCCGAAAATCTCCTGCAGCTCTTTTTTGCACTTGGGCTTGTTCTCCGCAAAACTGTTCGCGTCGAAGTTTGCCGCAAGATTGGGGTCCGCAGCCGGGTCGTAGCTTTTGACGTCGATACCATTGAGGATGCCGCACAGCTTATACTGCTTCTGACGCAGCAGATCGTCCAGACCGTGGCTGTACCAGGGGTCAAGTATCTCGCCTGCATAGCTGGGCGAAACCGTCGTCACCTTGTCCGCGCACTCAATGGCGCCTTTCATGAAGTTGACGCAGCCGTCATACTCCACCAGGTGCGCATCCTGCCGTCCAATGGCCAGCGTATCCTCCAGGATCTCCATGCCGTATTTGCCCTGATACTGGATGTTATGGATCGTAAACACGGTTTTGATGCTGCGGTACTGCTCCAGATGGCGGTAATACAGGTTCAGATATACGGGCACCAGCGCCGTCTGCCAATCGTTGGTGTGGATGACGTCGGGGACGAAGTCCACATGAAACAGCATCTCCAGAATGGCGCGGGAGAAAAACGCAAACCGCTCGCCGTCATCATAGAAGCCGTACAATCCAGTGCGTTTAAAATAGTATTCATTGTCCAAGAAGTAATATTTTACGCCGTTGTGCGTCAATTCAAACAAGCCGCAATACTGGTTGCGCCAGCCTACGGGAACCGTAAAATTTGTGATATAGGTCAGTTTTTCACGATATTCCTGCTTCATGTCGCCGTAAAGCGGCATTACCACACGGCACGCCACCTTGCGGTTGCGGATGGCGCGGGGCAGGCTGCCCGCAACGTCGCCCAGACCGCCCGACGCGGCAAACGGGGCCGCCTCGCTGGCACAGAACAAAACGTTCATGGAAACATCTCCTTTTCTGCATCAATGCCGATGCAAGCGGGGCGGACAGCACTGCCCGCCCCGCTCCCGGCCTGTTTACACGACGGTGTTTTTCTCTACATACACCGGGAACGATTCATTCCCGCGCAGGTGCTTGTCGGCGGTGATGGTCACATTCTTGTCGGTGACGATGTAATCCAGCGTGACGCCCGGTTCCACAGTGGTCCCCTGCATCAGCACGCAGTTTTTCACCTTCGCCCCCTTGCTCACTTTCACGCCGCGGAACAGCACGCAATTTTCCACCTCACCCTCAATGATACAGCCGTCCGCCACGATGCAGCGGTGCACCTGGCAGTCCATGGCGTAGCGCACAGGGGCCTCGTCGCGCACCTTGGTGTATACGGGGCGCTCGGTGGGGAACAGCTGCGCTACATTTTCCGGGCACAGCAGGCGCATATTCTCGTCAAAATAGCTCTTGATGTCATAGATGCGCGCACGGTAGCCGCTGTATTCATAGCCCTGCACATGCAGGATCTTCAAACTGGGCCCCAGGATATCCCGCTCCAGGTACATGCGGTTCTGCACGGCCGCATCCTTCACCATGGCAATAAGCTCCTCGCGGTCCATCACGATGACGCCCATGGAAAGGTTCTGCACGCCCATGCGGTAATCGTTCCAGCGGATCTCTGTCACACGGCCTGCGTCGTCCATCGTAAACGTATAGTTATCCGTGGTGATGGGCTTTGCGATCTCCGCGCGCTCATATACCATCGTTACGTTGGCGCCGCTCTTCACATGCGCGTCGATGAGGTCTGCGAAATCAAGGTCGGAGGCAACGTTGCAGTCGCTGATGACAACGTATTTTTCCTTTTGCTCGGCCAGAAAGTTCACAATGCTGTACAATGCTTCCACGCGGCCGTGGTACACCTTGCTCTGGGACTGCGCGTAGGGCGGCACGATGTTCAGGCCGCCGCGCTTACGAACCAGGTCCCACTCACGTCCGGAGCCGAGATGGTCCATCAGAGAATGATAATTCTTCTTTGCGATGACGGTGACGTTTTCGATGCCGGCGTTCACCATACCGGAAAGCGTGAAGTCGATCATGCGGTAGCGCCCGCCGAACGGCACGGAAGCCATGGTGCGGTGCTTTACGAGCTGCGGCACCAGCTCGTCATAGGTATTGGGGAAAATAATCCCCAGCGCGTTGATGTTTACCATAAATTCTCACCGTCCTGTACATCTTTTTCCAGCATCGCCTTCGGCCCCACCTTGGCGTTTTCACCGATGGTGACACCCTCGCCTACAACGGCGACGCCCCATTTGGATTTATCCTCCACATTTTCGGGCCGCGCACCCACAACGGCGCCCTTTTTGATGGTGACGTTCTCGGCGATGATGGAATAATACACCTCGGCGCCCTCTTCCACGACGGCGCCGGGCATCAGGATGGTGGATTCCACCATGGCGTCCTTTTCCACACGGGCCCCTGCAAACAGCACGCTGTTTGCAACGGTGCCTTCCACCGAGCAGCCCTCGGTGAGCATCGCGTTGTCAACCAGCGCGCCGGTGCCGATGTAGTGGCCCGGGCGGCCGGAGGTGCGGGAATAGATCTTCCATTCCGGGTCCCATACGTCCAGCGGAACATTGGGGTCCAACAGGTCCATATTGGCTTCCCACAGGCTGTCGATGGTGCCCACGTCCTTCCAGTAGCCCTCAAAGGGGTACGCAACCATACGCTGCTGGTCCGCCAGCATATTGGGAATGATGTTTTTGCCGAAATCATTGGAGGATGTTTTATCGGCTTCGTCCTCGGTCAGATATTTGCGCAGCTTCTCCCAAGTAAAGATATAGATGCCCATGGAGGCCAGATTGGATTTCGGCTCCTTCGGCTTCTCCTCGAACTTGGTGATGACATTGTTCTCGTCCGCCGTCATGATGCCGAAGCGGGACGCCTCCTCCCAGGGCACCTCCAGCACGGCGATGGTGCAGTCGGCTTTGCTGCCCTTGTGGAATTCCAGCATCTTGCCGTAATCCATTTTATAGATATGGTCGCCCGACAGGATGAGCACATACTCGGGGTCGTAGCGTTCAATGAAGTTGACGTTCTGGTAAATGGCGTTGGCGGTGCCCTTGTACCAGTCGGAACCGGTGGCCGTCTGATAAGGCGGCAGCACATGTACGCCGCCGTACAGGCGGTCCAGATCCCACGGCTGTCCGTTGCCGATGTACTCGTTGAGCAGCAGCGGCTGGTACTGCGTCAGGATACCGACCGTGTCGATGCCGGAGTTGACGCAGTTGGAGAGCGGGAAATCAATAATGCGGTACTTGCCGCCGAACGGGACGGCGGGCTTTGCCAGCTTTTTGGTGAGGGCGTACAACCGTGAGCCCTGTCCGCCAGCCAGCAGCATGGCGATGCATTCTTTCATGTTTTTCTCCCCTTGCCGGCGCCGGGAACGCGGCGCCCGATTTTATGTTGGCTCCCCGCCGCGCTGGGCGCGCCGGGAACAAAAGGCGGGAACGCTTACGCGTCCTTCGCCTGTTTGCCGGTGGTTTTGCGCGCCGCGGTTTTTCTTGCGGGCTTCGCCCTTGCGCCGCGGGCGGCGGCTTTTTTCGGCGACGGCCCGTCCGCTTTTGCGGGCTTTGCCGCCGGCGTGCGCAGAATGACGGTGCTCATGGGCGGCACGCGCAGCGAGATGCTGTAATCAAAGCCGTGCAGGGGCTGCTTCTTCGCGCGCACCGGCGCGTTGTGCTGGCCCGTGCCGCCGAATTCCTCCGCGTCGGAATTGATCAGCTCTGCATACTGCCCCGCGCGGGGCACGCCGAATTTATAGTCCGGGCGCAGCACGGGCGCGAAGTTGCACACCGCGATGACCTCGCCGCCTTTTTTATCCCGCCGCAGGAATACCACGACGTTTTGGGACGAATCGTCCGGGACAATCCACTGGAAGCCCTCCCAGGAGAAGTCCTCTTCCCACAGCGCAGGGGTTTCCTGATACAGATGATTCAGCCTGCGCACATATTCCTGCATCTGTGCGTGACGGTCGTAGCCCAGCAGCATCCAATCCAGCTGCTGGTTCTCATTCCATTCGATGAACTGGGCAAATTCCTGCCCCATGAACAGCAGTTTTTTGCCGGGGTGCGTCATCATGTAGCCATAAAATGCGCGCAGCCCCGCAAACTTCTGCTCGTAGTCGCCCGGCATTTTGTTGATGAGGCTGCATTTGCCATGCACCACCTCGTCGTGGCTGATGGGCAGCACGAAATGCTCGCTGAACGCGTAGAAAAAGCTGAACGTCACCTTATTGTGGTTGCCCGCGCGGAACAGCGGGTCCGTGCTCATATAGCTGAGCATGTCGTTCATCCAGCCCATGTTCCACTTGAAGTTGAAGCCCAGGCCTCCTTCACTGGCGGGATGGGACACCAGCGGCCACGCGGTGCTCTCCTCTGCGATGAGCAGCGCGCCGGGTTTTCGTTCCAGCACGGCGGTGTTCAGCTTCTGCAAAAAGGCAACGGCCTCCAGGTTCTTGTTGTCGCCGTTGACGTTTGGCTGCCATTCGCCGTCGCGCCGGTTGTAATCCAGGTACAGCATGCTGGCCACGGCGTCTACACGCAGGCCGTCGATGTGATACTCCGTCAGCCAGAACAGCGCGTTGGAGATCAAAAAGCTCTGTACCTCGGGCCGGGCGTAATCGAACACCATTGTGCCCCATTCCTTGTGCTCGGCGCGCAGCGGGTTCTGGTCCTCATAGCAGTTGGTGCCGTCGAACTGGTACAGCCCGAACTGGTCTTTCGGGAAGTGGGCAGGCACCCAGTCCATAATGACGCCGATGCCGGCCCGGTGACATTCATCCACAAATGCCTTGAAGTCCGCCGGCGTGCCGTAGCGGCTGGTGGGGGCGAAATAGCCCGTCACCTGATAGCCCCAGCTCCCGTCGAAAGGATATTCCATCAGGGGCATCAGCTCCACATGGGTATAGCCCATGTCCGTCAGGTAGGGCACAAGCTCCCGCGCAAGCGCGCGGTAGTCAAAGGGGTTCCCGTCCGGATAGGTCCGCCAGCTGCCCGCGTGCATTTCATAAATGTTCATGGGACGGTCCAGAGGGTCCCGCGCGGCGGCGCGCTTCTGCCATGCGTCGTCCGTCCAGTTGTAGCAATCCTCCAGCGCGTACACCTTGCTGCAGTTCGCGGGGCGTGTTTCCGCATGAAAGGCGTACGGGTCTGCTTTGAACACCAGCTCGTCCGCCGGTGTAGTGACGCAGTATTTGTAGATATCAAACTGCCGGATGCCGGGGACGAAACGCTCCCAGATACCTCCCTGGGGATCGATATTTTTCATCGGAGTGGCCGAGGGAATCCAGCTGTTGAAATCCCCCACCACGGAGACAGCCTTGGCGCGCGGCGCCCAAACACGGAACATCACGCCTTCGGTCTCGCCCACGGCCTCAAAATGCGCGCCGAAAAAGCGCTGGCTCTCGAAGTTATTCCCCTGCTTGAATAAGTACACCGGTACATCAGCAGGCGATGCTTTCTGCTTCATTTTGAACATCCTCCCTCTCTCCGGGCGCGGGCCGGGCCGCGCCGCCGCGGCGGGGCGCTGCCCCCGCAGGCCGCGCATAAGGCCCCGGGCCTTTCAGCCGCGGCACGAATGAAATGTGCGGCGCCACAGCTTTTATTACCTATAATAATACCTATTTCTTCCACGCTTTTCAAGAGTTTTCTGGTACAATTATGCAACGCCGCGCCAAAAATAGCAGCGCTCTTTATCTATTTTGTACAAAAAATTTGCAAAACCCGTAAAGTCGCTCAAATTCTTTTCCGTTTCCTGTCATTTTTGCACAAAGGGCCGGGTGCTTCTTTTATTCTCCCGCGGCATTGCAAAAAAAGAAAACCGCCGCCCGCATATTATGCAGGCAGCGGCGTGTATTATACATCGAAATATGTCGGTCACAGCCACTTTTTCCGCACCATGACCACGACGGCCACGGCAGTGCACAGGGCAGCGATGCCGATGATCGCGAAAAAGCCGTAGGGCGAGCTTTCAAACGGAACGGGCACATTGGAACCCCAAAGGCCGAAAATGATGGACGGGATGGTAAGAATGATGGTAACGGCGGCCAGCACCTTCATTACGATGTTCAGGTTGTTGGAGATAACGGAAGCGAACGCGTCCATGGTGCCGGACAAAATGTCACGGTAGATATTACTCATCTCGATGGCCTGCTTATTCTCAATGATAACGTCCTCCAGCAGCTCGGTATCATCGGGATAATCCTTCACAAAATCCATGCGCAGCAGCTTTTCCAGCACGATCTCGTTCCCCTTGAGGGAGGTGGAAAAGTACACAAGGCTCTTTTCCAGCCCCAGCATCTGGATCAGCTCCTTGTTCTTCATCGAAAGATGGAGTTCGTTTTCCACACGGCTGCTGGCCTTATCCACTTCGCGCAGATAGAACAGAAACAGCGTGGCGTTGCGGTACAAGAGCTGCAGCGTCATGCGGTTTTTCTTTTTGGTGGAAAAATTCTTCACCGGGCTTTCGCTGAAGGCCCGCGCCAGGGCGCTTTCCTTCAGGCATACGGTGATGATGTTCTCTTCGGTGAGGATGATGCCGAACGGCAGCGTGGAATACACAAAGCCGCGGCCCTGCTGGGCCTCGACGGTGGGCGTATCCACCAGCACGAGCATATGGCCGTCCTCGAAGTCGATGCGGCTGCGTTCTTCCTCGTCGAGCGCGGCGCGTACGAGGTCCGGCTCGACGCACAGCTTGGCACACACGGTTGCCACTTCCTCCTCGGTGGGCGCGCACAGATGCACCCACGCGCCGGGCACGATCTGCTCCAGCTCGCGCAGCTTGCCGTCGTCGGTAAGATAAATCGAAATCATACAATATCCCTGCTTTCCGCGCCGAAACGCACAGCCGCAGAGATCAGAAACCGGCGGTGCGCGAAGCGCTGTTCAAATTTTGCGGGCATGATCGCCCTCGAGGATCGCCCTCCACGCACTGTCACTCCCTTTTTGTGTCAGCTTTTGCGGCGCCGCCGCAGAAAAAGCCCCCGCGCGTCCAAGGATTCTTCGGTTCACGAAGTCCCCGCCGAGCAGGAGCTTTACTGTTATTAGTTTATGCCCTGAGAGGGCGTTTTGTCAAGGTTTTGCGGCGTTTTCCTGCAGCCGGGGCCAAACGGCGGTTTCGCCCGTCCGCATCCGGCTTGCACAAAATTTAATTGCTCTTTTCGGTTATTTTGTCACTTTCCCGGCTTGACATCCCCGCGCCGCGCGTGTATTCTTATAGCAGAGAGTTAGCTCAGGCTAACATTTTGCATTTGGAGCAACGGGGGAAACGGATATGACGCTGGACAAACTGCCCGTCGGGCAGACGCGGCGCATTGCTGCCGTGGGCGGACAGGGCGCGCTGCGCCGCCGCCTGCTGGACATGGGCCTCACGCCGAAGACGCAGGTGACCGTGCAGAAGGTGGCCCCAATGGGCGACCCCATCGAGCTGCGCCTGCGCGGCTATGAGCTTACGCTGCGCCTGGACGACGCGCGGGAGATCGCGCTGGAAGCGCCGGACGGGGAGGCGGAATAATGGTATTTGCACTCGCCGGCAACCAGAACTGCGGCAAAACGACGCTGTACAACCAGCTCACGGGCTCCAACCAGCACGTGGGCAACTTCCCGGGCGTCACAGTGGACAAAAAAGAGGGCGTCATCCGCGGACACAATACCTGCGAACACCGCCACGGCCCCCGCAGCTGGGGCCATCCCAAAACGCCGGCTCCCGCCGTGTGCGAACTGGCCACCGTGGTGGACCTGCCCGGCATCTATTCCCTTTCACCGTACACCAGCGAGGAGATCGTCACCCGGGATTTTCTCATCAAGGAAAAGCCGGATGGTATCATCAACATCGTGGACGCCACCAACATCGAGCGCAACCTTTACCTCTCCATGCAGCTCATCGAGCTGAACCTTCCCATGGTCGTCGCGCTGAACATGATGGACGAAATGCGCGCCAACGGCAACACTGTGGACGTAAACAAGCTGGAGGAGGAGCTGGGCGTGCCCGTGGTTCCCATCTCCGCCGCGAAAAACGAGGGCATCGACGAGCTGATCGAGCACGCGCTGCGCACCGCACAGCTGAAAACGCTGCCCAAGCGGCAGGATTTCTGTTCGGGCGCGGTGCACCGCTGCATCCATTCGCTGGCGCACATCGTGGAGGACCACGCCGAAGCCGCGGGCGTGCCCATGCGCTTTGCCGCCACAAAACTGGTGGAGGGCGACAAGCCCATGATGGACATGCTGCGCCTTTCGGAAAACGAGGTGGAGCTCATCGGCCACACCGTCGCGGAAATGGAAGCCGAGCTCGGCACCGACCGCGAAGCCGCGCTGGCCGATATGCGCTATGCGTTCATCGAAAAGCTGTGCGCCCAGACCGTGGTGAAAAAGGGCGAAAGCAAGGAGCATCTGCGCAGCATGCGGCTGGACCGCGTGCTGACGGGCAAATACACGGCCATCCCCATTTTTCTGGGCATCATGTTTCTGATCTTCTGGCTGACGTTCGGCGTCATCGGCACCTGGCTGAGCGACCTGCTCTCGCTGGGCATCGACGCTGTGACGTCCCTTGTGGACCGCGGGCTCACCGCTTACGGCATCAACCCCGTGGTGCACAGCCTCATCATCGACGGCATGTTTGCGGGCGTGGGCAGCGTGCTCAGCTTCCTGCCCATTATCGTAACATTGTTTTTCTTCCTTTCCATTCTGGAAGATTCCGGCTACATGGCGCGCGTGGCTTTTGTTATGGACAAGCTGCTGCGCAAGATCGGCCTTTCCGGGCGCAGCTTTGTGCCCATGCTCATCGGGTTCGGGTGCAGCGTTCCGGCCATTATGGCCACGCGCACGCTTTCCAGCGACCGGGACCGGAAAATGACCATCCTGCTGACGCCCTTCATGAGCTGTTCCGCCAAGCTGCCCATCTATGCGGTGTTCACGGCGGCGTTCTTTCCCCAAAACGGCGCGCTGGTGATGATTCTGCTGTATGTGATGGGCATGGTCATCGGGGTGCTGATCGGCCTTTTGATGAAAAATACGATGTACCGCGGCAACCCGGTGCCCTTTGTGATGGAGCTGCCCAACTATCGTCTTCCCAGCCCCAAAAGTGTGGGGCTGCTGCTGTGGGACAAAGCCAAAGACTTCCTCACCCGCGCGTTCACGGTCATTTTCGTGGCCACCATCATCATCTGGTTTTTGCAGTCCTTCGACACCCGCCTCAACGTGGTGGCGGACAGCTCCGCCAGTATGCTGGCGGGCATCGGCAAGGTCATCGCGCCCGTGTTCGCGCCGCTGGGCTTTACCGACTGGCGCGCCTCTACGGCGCTCATTACGGGCTTTTCCGCAAAGGAAGCAGTCGTCAGCACCATGGCCGTGCTGACGGGCACCACGGTCTCCACCCTGGGCGAGGCGCTGGGCGCCATTTTCTCGCCGCTGGCAGCGTTCAGCTTTTTGACGTTCACGCTGCTGTACTCGCCCTGTGTGGCGGCCATCGCCGCAGTCAAACGGGAAATGCGCTCCGGCTGGGGCGCGGCGTGCGTGGCGCTGTTCCAGTGTGCGGTGGCCTGGGTGTGCGCCTGCCTGGTGTACCAGGTTGGCAGCCTGTTCCTCCGCTGACGCATATATCTCCGTTTCAACAGAAAGGTATTTTAGGATGGATCTTCTCGATTGGGCGCTGCTTGCGCTGGTGGCGCTGGCCTTTGGGCTTGCGTTGTACAAAACCATCGACAACAAGCGCAAGGGAAAGAGCTGCGGCGGCAATTGTTCCGCGTGCGGCGCGGCCTGCTCCCGGCGGAAATAAAGCCGCCGCATATACCCGTATGCAAAAGGTCCGTGAAGGCAAACGCCTTCACGGACCTTTCCGTTTGTTTTCCGCAGAGGCCCGACAGGCACTACCGCTGCGCGCCGTCCGGCCCCATGGCCCGTCCCTGCGCGGGCATCCCCTGCATATAAGAGTGCATGGCCTCGGCCACCCGCTTGGAGTATGCCACAGCCTGCACCACCGTCTTTGCGCCCAGCACCACATCGCCGCTGGCAAACACGCCGGGCCGCGTGGTGTGGCCCTCTTCATCGGTCACCAGCAGGCCGCGCCGGTCGGTGTCGATTCCCTTTGTAGTGCTGACGATGCGGTTGCGCGGGCCCTGGCTGATGGATACGATCACACTGTCCGCCGGGTACAGCTTCTCCGTGCCCGACGCCTCGATGAATTCGCCGTTCTCATCCTCGCGTACATCGGCGAAGATCACGCCCTCGTCCGTGATCTCCACAGGCGCTTTGCAATATTCAAAATTCACGCCCTCCAGCGTGGCGTAGCTGAACTCATGCTGGCTGGCGGCCACCTCCGGCGTGCGGGAAAAGCAGGTGAGCTGCCGCACGCCCTTGCGCAGCGCGGTGCGCGCCACATCCATGGCCGCATTGCCCGCGCCGATGACGATGACACGCTCACCCAGGCGGAAGCTGTCCGGATTGTTGAGGTAATTGATCGCAAAATGCACATGGCCCAGCGTCTCGCCCTTAATGTGCAGCGCGCGGGGCTGCCATACGCCCGTGCCGATAAAAATGGCGCGGTAGCCGTCGCGGAACAGATCGTCGATGCCGATGGCGCTGCCGATGGTGGTGTTGGGCCGCACACGGATTCCCTTGCGGATGAGATGGCGGTCCTCGAAATCGTCCAGCACGGTCTTGGGCAGGCGGAAATCCGGAATGCCGTAGCGCAGCACGCCGCCGATCTTATCCTTGCCTTCAAAAATGGTCACCTGATAGCCGTACCGCGCCAGGATGACCGCGATGGTCAGCCCCGCAGGACCGGAGCCTACGATGGCCACCCGCATGCCGTTGGATGGCGCGGGGCCTTTTACCATCTTGGTGCTGTACGTGCTGGAAATGTAATTCTCAATGGCGGAAAAATGCACGGGCGCTCCCTTTTTGCCCAGCACACAGTGGCCCTCGCACTGATTTTCATGGCTGCACACCAGGCTGCACACCGTGGTGAGGGGGTTATTTTCAAACAGGGTGCGGCCTGCCTCGTCCAGCCTGCCCTCCTGCAGCATCGTGATGATCTGCGGGATGGGCGTATGGATGGGACACCCTTTCTGGCACTGGGGCGCCTTACAGTGCAAACAACGGTTGGCTTCGTCCAGCACATGGATCGACATGGCGTTTCTCCTTTTCCTCGCAAACTTGTGAAATGTTTATCAAATATTGATATTTGTTTCACATTATGGATTTTTCGCTCATTTTCTATTGTACTGAAAAAAAACGCAGATGCAAGCCAAATGTTGCGTTTCTGCACGTTCTTTTTGCAAATCTTGCCCAGTGGCGGCGGTAATTTTTGGCTCACGCATCCCGCAAAGGCGCGCTCTCCCCGTTCCTCACAGCCGCTTTGTGAAGCAGATGATGCGCCCCGCCTCGGCAAAGCCTGCGCGCAGATGAAACACGGCGCTTGCGGCGTTGTCCAGCCCGCAGTCGCTTGCAAATTCGGCACAGCCTTTTTCCCCGGCCCACGCCTCGCAGGCGCGCAGCAGCGCCGACGCAATGCCCCGGCCCCGGTATTCCTTTTGCACAAACACGCCTTCCAGATAACCCACCGGGCTGGTGTGCGTGCCCTCCACATAGTCGCGCCGCAGGCCGCATTGCGCAAAGCCCACGTCCGCACCGTCCTCCCGTGCAAGAAACAGCGCGCCCTCCGGCCCCTGCAGATATCCCGCCAGCTCCTGTTCCAGTTCAACCGGCGCGTGGCCCGGCCACAGCAGCAGCGCCAGAGCCGCCGCCCGGCCCGCTTCCTGCATCCCCGCCCGAATGATCTCCATGCGTTTCAGCTCCTTTGTATTTTCCCCGTCGGGCGTTTTCCCTTGAAAGAATGCACGATCCGCGCCGGAACAGCGCATACTATTCCCAGTATCCGGCGTGCATCCTCCAAAAACCGCGGAAGGCCGAAGAGCGCTGCGCGTTCCTTTTCCCGGCTCTTATTTCGCCCCGCTTGTGGGAAACACGGGTTTTGCGGTATATGCAGCGCCCATGGGCGCAGGATGGCGCAGGCACAGGGCCGTCAGGTCCTCGGCCGCGGCATGGGCCGCCGCCACGCGCGCAGCCGGGGCGCTTCGGGCCGCCAGATCCGCCAGCGAATGAGACAGCGGCAGCAGAGCCGCCTGCCGTGCGCAGCGCAGTACCGCAAGGCCCGTTTCATTGGCAGCCAGCACATGCAGATAGGGCGGCAGTGCAGGCAGATCCCCGGTGTATCCCAGAGCCGCGTCCAGCACCAGACGGCGCAAACGCGCCGTCGCATATCGTTTTGTCCGCATGGCCTGCACCAGCTCCTCCAGCGTGCCTGCGCCCTGAACGGCGGCGGCGAGCCGGTTCTCCAGGCCCTCGGCCACGCCCCGCACGGCGCGGAGCGCCGCCGCATCCATAGCCCGCAGGCGGGACAGCACCGCAATACCGAACGCGTGCCCGTCCAGAATGTCGCCCTCGGCCTCGGCCTGC
>Ga0129308_1000361_pt1 | contig 72860 bp, 57 predicted proteins | sample L827metagenome_FD_94440 | JGI IMG/M metagenome (GOLD analysis project Ga0129308, IMG submission 94440) | Ring-tailed lemur group fecal microbial communities from Wisconsin, USA - L827 metagenome | ecosystem: Host-associated > Mammals > Digestive system > Large intestine > Fecal | place: USA...
AACCTTGGCTCCGGTGAAGTCGTAGGAATAGCCCGCCGGACCGAACCACAGGGTGCCTTCGACGGTGGCCTCAAGGCTGGGTTGAACGACGTCGCCGCTCTTCATCTCGAGTTTCTCGGGTAGCGTGACGTTAGTGACGTTGGCGGCGGCGACATTGACCGTGTAGGTCGCCTCGCCCGAGGCAACCTGTGCCTGGGATTGGGCGGCGCCGTCAAAGGAGAGCTCGATTGCCCAGGAGACGTTGCCGTCCGCATCGCGCACGCATGCGCAACCGATGTTCGTGGCATCCATGAGCCAGCCGGCCTGCGTTGCGTAGTCGTCGCTGCTGACGAGCGTGGCGAGGACCGTCTTGGCGTCGGTTTCGTCGGTTGCAGAGCCCCAAACGAGCACCTCGGCGGCGATGCGCTCGTTGGCGGTGTTGAAGGCCGTCCCATCGGGGCGGATGTCCGAGCGCGCCAGCACGCTTTCGGCAACGCGCTGCCAAGCGGCAGTCTCGAGGTCGGCGTCCTGTGCGATTGCGGCAGACCCAACCTGGGAACGCATGTCGTTGAGGGCGGTGTAGAACGCTTGCACGGCGGCGGTGTCATTGGTGAGGGACACATCAACTGCCAGGGAGTTCTGTGCAACGAGACCCTGCAGCGCCTCGTCTGCCTCAATTGAATCCCACGAGAGGCTCTTTACCGAAAGGGGCTGGGCCACAACCTGCGTCGAGGTGGACGTGGTAGCCCCGGAGGACTGCGCAGTCTGCTCGGTAGCCTGCGTGTCTTGATCGGCAGTGGCCTGTGCGCCTTGCTCAGCGTCTTGCGCTTCATCTGCAAAGGCGGGTGCGGCAAAGCCTGCTGGAACGGCAAGGGATGCCAGCAGGGCAAGGGCGCTCAAAGTCTGCGCGCACGGGTGGGGCGCGCTGATGTGGTTGCGGCGCATAGTTGCTCCTTTATTCGCCGCCCTGCCGATAAGGTGCCGGCATGGGGCGGCTCAATAGAATCACATGCGATTTTACCCGTTAGAACTGAAGTCGGGCTGATGGGAGGCCACACTGCACAGCTCTACCAGAGGGTTTGAGAGCTCCTGTCAGGAGTTTCAGGCCAGAGTGCAAAGAATGTTGAAAACTGTGCAAGATTCTCTCTTCACGCGCGGGGGCAATATTGCTATAGTTTGAGCCGTCCAGCCTCCGCTATCCAGCTGCGGTCGGCCGACATTAATTTGCAGGGAACCCAGGATTGCGTGCCCTATGGATATCCTCCTTCGTTGGGGAAGCCAAAATGCACGAGGAGGGTACCCACCTCGATGAGGTGGGCCAACTTGCAACTTTGTGGGGGTTGGACCTTACCGTAAATGTGGGGGCGCGGTGCAGGCTTGCTGCATCGCGCCTTTTTTGATTTCGGTTCTTGACAGCGTGTGCGCACAATGTAAAAATAACCGTTGCACTTTGTTTTGGGGATGTGGCTCAGTTGGGAGAGCGCTGCCTTCGCATGGCAGAGGTCGGGGGTTCGACTCCCCTCATCTCCACCACCGACATTGATACTGCCGATTCGCTTCTGCGGGTCGGCAGTTTTTTTATGCCGCTGTTGTGTGTATTCCGCAACTAATTTGTATTCTAAAAGCAGTTCCACTCACTAAAAAGTATATTACCCGTACTTTATTCAGTGGTACTTCGACTAAGGACTGACCATGGAGTACAAGCCCCTGCAAGTGCCCGCAAGCGCGGGTTTCACCGGTTCGCATGTGGAGGGCGGCGTGTGCGTGGCCGCCGGGTTCAAGGCCGGCGCCGTGCATGCAGGTTTCCAGCCCGATCCCGACCGCCTCGACCTGGCCATGGTCGTGGCCGACGAGCCCGCCGCCGTTGCCGGTGTGTTCACCACCAACGTCTTCTGCGCCGCCCCCGTCACGGTCGACCGCGAGCATATCGCTCAGTCGGGCTATGCGCGCGCCTTTGTCGCCAACACCAAGTACGCCAACGCCGCGACCGGCGAGCCTGGCCTGCGCAATGCCTACAAGACGGCCGACATGGTCGCCTCTATCCTTGACTGCCCGGCTGAGCAGGTGCTTGTTGCCTCAACCGGTATCATCGGCCAGCATCTCAACATGGACACGATGCAGGCGGGCCTTCCGAAGGTCGCCGCTGCGCTCGGGCGCGACCTTGAGATCAACGATTACGCGTGCGCCCGCGCCATCATGACGACCGACACCAAGCCCAAGCGTTGCGCCGTTGCCTGGCGCGACGAGTCGGGCGCCGTCTATCACCTGGGCGGCATGTGCAAGGGTTCGGGCATGATCAGCCCCAACATGGCGACGATGATCTGCATGCTTACCACCGACGCGCCCGTTGCTCCCGCGGTGCTCGACTGCGCCCTGCATACCGCCGTCGACGCCACGTTCAACCGCGTGACGGTGGACTCGGACACCTCCACCAACGACACCTGCGTCATCATGGCAAGCGGTGCGGCCGGCGGCGAGACCATCGAGTTCGCCCGGGGTACCCGCTACGACGCCTTTGCGGCGGCTCTGCTCGAGGTGTGCTCGGGCCTTGCCCGTCAGATTGCGGCCGACGGCGAGGGTGCCACGCGCCTTGTGTGCGTCACCGTTATGGGCGCCGCCACGCAGGACGATGCCGACGCGGCCGCGCGCACGGTGGCCACTTCTCCGCTTGTGAAGACCGCCATCGCCGGCCATGACGCAAACTGGGGCCGCATCGCCGCCGCCCTGGGGCGCTCGGGCGCCAAGTTCGACCAGTACGACGTCGACATCGACATCCTGGGCATCCCGGTGTGCCGCGGCGGTCTGGTGGTAGACTTCGACGAGGACGAGGCCCTGGCCCGTTTCGAGCAGCCGCAGGTCGACATCGTGTGCGACCTGGGTGCCGGCGAGTGCCAGTCCACCATCTGGACCTGCGACCTCACGCACGGCTACATCTCCATCAACGCCGACTACAGGAGCTAGCGAACTATGTCAGACACGAAGACAGAGGCGCAGCGCTCGAGCCTTGAGGTGGCCCAGGAGCATGCGCTCATTCTCACGCAGGCGCTTCCTTGGGTGAAGGCCCTGGCAGGCAAGACGATCGTCATCAAGTACGGCGGCGCGGCCATGGTCGACGAGACCCTGCGCGCGTCGGTGATGGAAGACATCATGCTCATGAAGCTCGTGGGCGCCCGTCCCGTCATCGTGCACGGCGGCGGCAAGGACATCTCCGCCCTCGTGGAGAAGCTGGGCCTGCCCGTCGAGTTCAAGAACGGCCTGCGCGTGACGACGCCCGAGGTCATGCGCGTGGTAAGCATGGTCCTGTCGGGCAAGGTCAATGAGGAGCTTGTCCTGGCGCTCAACGCCCACGGCAATCTTGCGGTGGGCCTGTCGGGCGTCGACGGGTCGATGGTGCACTGCGAAATCGCCGACCCGTCGGTGGGCCTGGTGGGCTCGGTCAAGATGGTCGACCCCGAGCTTGTCAACCAGCTGTGCGACAAGGGCTACATCCCCGTTATCGCAAGCGTGGGCATCGGGCCCGAGGGCCAGGCGGTCAACGTCAACGCCGACACCTTCGCCAGCGCCTTGGCGCAGACCTGCAACGCTTCCAAGATCATCTTCCTCACCGACGTCGACGGTCTGTATCGTGACTTCTCCGACAAGTCTTCGCTCATCAGCCGCCTTACCGCCGCAGACGCCCAGGCGCTTGTGGACTCCGGCACGCTGAGCAAGGGCATGATCCCGAAGGTTCGCGCCGTGCTCGACGCGATCGACGGCGGCGTCGAGCGCGCCCACATCCTTAACGGCACGGTGGAGCACTCGCTCGTGCTTGAGCTTTTCACCGACTGCGGCGTGGGCACCATGATCGCCCGCACCGAGGCCGACCTGCACCGTCACGACATCCTCTCTCGCGTGAAGAGAACTGTCGTCAACAAATAGCATGCACATGGGGCTGGCTGCGGTAAAGCGTGCGGGTACATCGCATTGCGGTCGCAGCCGCCCCTATGACACTTTTGAGATGGGAGAACTACCATGGGCGAAGCTCTGAACAAGGCCCGCGAACTCGATGCCACCTACGTGATGCACACCTATGGCCGCTCGAAGCTCTTTGTGAGCGGCAAGGGCGTTCATCTCTATGATGACGAGGGTGCCGAATACCTCGACTTTCTCGCCGGCATTGCCGTGTGCCCGCTGGGTCACGCCGACCCCGTGGTGACGGCCGCCATTGCCGAGCAGGCTGGCAAGCTGCTGCAGACATCCAACTACTTCTATGCCGAGAACCGTGGCGAGGTTGCCCAGGAGATCTGCCGCCTGGCAGGGGAGGAGTATGGCTGGAAGACGTTCTTCGCCAACTCCGGCGCCGAAGCCAATGAGTGTGCGATGAAGGCAGCGCGCCGCTGGGCCATCGAGCACAAGGGTCCGGAGTGCCAGACCGTCATCACGCTCAAGGGCAGCTTTCATGGCCGCACCATGGAGACGCTGGCCGCTACGGCGCAGGACTGGCTTCAGGAGCCTTTTCAGCCGCTGCCGGTGGGCTTCCGCGCCGTGCCCGCCAACGACTGCGCCGCACTCGACACAGCCATGGGCCCGGACGTGTGCGCAATCATGATGGAGCCCATCCAGGGCGAGAGCGGCGTGTGGCCGCTGAGCGATGAGTACCTGAAGCATGTCCGCGAGCTCGCCGACGCCAACAACTGCCTGGTCATCTTCGACGAGGTGCAGACGGGCCTGTACCGCTGCGGTAAGCCCTTCTGCTTCCAGACGGTGGAGGGCGTCGTGCCCGACATCTTCACCCTGGCCAAGGGCATCGCCTCGGGTGTGCCGTGCGGCGCTTGTGTGGCGCGCGGCGAGGCCGCCCAGGTGCTCAAGCCCGGCATGCAGGGGTCGACGTTCGGCGGTGGCCAGCTCGCCATGGCGGCGGCCCGTGCCACGCTCGAGCAGCTGCGCGACCGCAAGCTCGACGAGGCCGCTCAGACCGTGGGAGCCTACCTGTGCGAGCAGCTGGCGAGTGTGCCCTACGTCACCGAGGTGCGTGGCAAGGGTCTCATGGTGGGCGCCACCCTCGACGCTGCCCATGACTCCCACGACGTGGTGGATGCTCTCATGGAGCGCCACATCGTTGCCAACGCCTGCAACAACAACGTCCTGCGCCTCCTGCCCCCGCTCACCATCACCACCTCCGACGTCGACACCCTCATCTCCGCCCTCAAAGCCCTGGCCTAAACCCCCAACAGGCTGGAAGTCGCACAAGGCCCCGGGTGTTGGACCCGCGTGCAGCGTCTGCCTTGCGCGCCCACACCCAGCCAGCCTGCGCCCCCAACCCTTCATCCGCGCCGGGACAGACAAGCGTTTCCCAGCAGGCTGAAAGTCGCGCAAGGCCCCAGGTGTTGGGTCCGCGCGCAGTTCTGCAGCAATAAAAAAGGCCCCAACCGGGGCCTTTTTTATTGCGAAGCTGTTTGAGCACGGGCCCAACACCTGGGGCCCCCGGGACACGACGCATCAACCTGCGCGTTGGCGGAGCGAGCCGATAAGCCGGGTTCTGTCGTTGGACGACCATTTATCTTCTGCCTACGTTGCCGCAGGCCTCACTCTCGAGCAACCCGAACGCGGGCCGGGCCGACCCATGGCGTTCCTATTTGCCCTTTCTCCGGATGGGGTTTGCCAAGCCGCGCCGTTACCGACGCGCTGGTGCGCTCTTACCGCACCGTTTCAGCTTTTCTCGCTCGGGGCAAGCCCCCAGCGGGAGTCTTCTTTTCTGTGGCACTGTCCGTCGGGTCGCCCCGCCCGGCCGTTAGCCGGCATCCTGCCCTGTGGAGCCCGGACTTTCCTCACCGAGATGCCATGGCATCTCCAGCGCGGCCGTCTGGCCCACTCCGCCAAGAGGGCAGTATATACCAACGGGAGGGACAAAGCCCCTCCCGTTGGTATCCTCAGCTGTGACTCCACATGCGCTGCCGCGGGGCGTCGCATGCTAATACATATGCACGCCTGGGATGTCGTACTTCTCGGGGTCTTTCGCGACCTTCGCCATGTACTCCTCGTACTCTTCCAGACACTTGCCCCATCGGGCATAGGCTTGGTCGCCGCGGTGGTCGGGCAGGCCCAACGTCTCGGAGAGGTATGAGGCCATCCAGTCGCTCACCTTGTTCATGCCATGGTAGTTCAGGTGGATGCCGGCATCGCGGGCGTCGCTCGTCCAGTCGATGCCCACTTCGCTGGCAACGGGGTCTGTGTTCATGTCGATGAACCCGATGCCCAGGTCCTGCGCAATCTGGGCGCAGCCGTTGTGACGCGCGTAGTTCCAGTCGCGCGTGTGGGGCGTCGCGACGAGCACGAATTGAGCCCCGTTCTCCTCGCAAAGGTCGGCAAGGGCGCGCAGGAACACCAGGTTGAGCTTGCCGGGAAGCTCAACCTCGTCGCTGGGAAGCATGTAGGAGGAGGCGTCGGCAGGCTCGCACAGTGCCTTGGGGTTGCAGCCTTTCAGGTTGCTCACCTTGTCGTACCTCACCTGCCCGGTGAAGTCCTCAAGTGTGAGCTCTTTCCAGCGATGGTGGTATTTGGCAACGGTGAACTGGTCTTTTACGAACTGTTTGAAGACCTTCCCCACGGAGAAGGGGTTGTAGAGCATCTCGGTTTCCAGGAACACCACCCGGGGTTTTTGAGTCTTGAAGAAGTCTCGCAGCATGGTGTAGGCAAAGCTCACCTGTTCGCCGTTGACCGAGCACACATAGCTCGTGACGCCCGTGTCGCCCCAGATGCGCATGGGCGAGATGCCTGTTGAGGCGAGGCTGTCGCCAAGGAACACCGCGTCGATGGAGTTGTCGGGCTCGGCAAGGAAGCCGTAGGCACGCGATTCGATGAGACCGTCGTCCTTGGAGTTGCCCTTGGGCTGCAGGATGTGTCCCAGGCCGACGAACATGCCCCACAGGATGGCGCAAAACAGGATCGACAGGCCCAGGTACTTGAAGAAGCGGGCGGGCTTGGAGGGCTTGGGTGCGGTGGATTCGGTCATGGTACCTCGTTAGAACTGGGCGTAAATCGGGTCGAGCGGTGCGGTTCCCACGCCGTACGAGCCGAAGATGACGATGGCGATGATGAGTGCGTACAGCACGACCCAGCGCACGGCGAGGTTCTTGTGCGCGAGGCGCTCCGTGATGCAGCAGCCGCGTTCCTCAACAACGGCCACGATCGTCATGATGACGACCATCGCCGCCACGGCGGCATAGTCCTGCAGGCACAGGCCCACGACCTCGGTGGTGACGGAAGGGAAGGTGAGGCCGATGGCCATGAAGGCGCCGTTCGTGAACGACTCAAACGTGAAGTTGCCCACGAGCTGGCCGAACATGTAGAGGCCTGCATCCATGCCCTCGGCGCGGAAGAAGAGCTCGCCCACGAAGACGACGACGAGGGTGCGCAGCCACTGGAAGGTGCGCCAGGCCGTGCCCTCGCGGTTGATGTGGAGTTTGGCGCATACTGACTGGGCGAGGGGTTCTACCAGGCCGCCCAAAAGGATGATCACGAAGTAATACAGGCCGAAGAAGATGTACTGCGAGCCCGCGCCGTGCCACAGGCCGTTGGCGAACCACACACAGAAGAGCGTGACCGAGCCTGCCAGAAGCGGGCCGTAGCGGTTGCCGATGCGATGGCGGGCCGCCTTGGTGAGCGACTTCATGGGGGCGCTGAGCGACAGGGGATAGAAGATGTAGTCGCGCAGCCACGAGCCGAGCGTGATGTGCCAGCGCAGCCAGAACTCCGAGGCGGTGCGGGAGAAGAAGGGATGGCGGAAGTTCTCGGGCAGGGCGATGCCGAAGATGCGGGCGGTGCCCAGGGCGACGTCCATGCAGCCTGAGAAGTCGCAGTACAGCTGCAGGGTATAGAGCACGGCCGCCGCCGCAACCACGCCGCCGTCATAGGACGTGTAGTCAGCGAAGATGGGCTTGACCACCAGGTTGAGGCGGTCGGCGACGATCATCTTCTTGGCGAAGCCCCAAAGGATGCGCACGCTGCCCCGGTAGAGGTTGTCCTTGTTTATGGGGGTGCCGGCCCAGAGCTGCTCGGCCGTCTGGCCATAACGGCAGATGGGGCCTTCCATGATCTGGGGGAAGAAACTCAGGAAAAGCGCGATCCTGCCCAGGTTGGTGTCGGGCGCGATGGTGCCGCGATAGATGTCGAAGAGGTACGACGCCGCCATGAGCGTGTAGAACGAGATGCCGATGGGCACGCCGATGTAAGGCACCGCCACGGGCACGTTCAGGCCGAAGAGCGCAAGAAGCGACCCCGTCACCTCGCCGAAGAAGACCAGGTATTTGAGGCAGGCAAGCAGCAGGAGGTTGAAGCCGACCCCCAGGCCGCACACGAGGCGCGCCTTCTTCTGATAGAGCTTCTTGAGCTCCTTCTTGCGCGTCTTGTCTTGGGCGATGAAGGCGTCGCGCTCGGAGAAGAGCGCGCCCATCTTGCGTCCGGCCAGGTACACGCTCACCGTCGAGATTAGGATGAAGACGATGAGTTTGCTGGAGATGGCCCAGAAGAAGGCATAGCTCGCCACCAACAAGACCGCCCACCGCAGTCGCTGCGCTACCACCTGGTAGGCGACGAGAACGATGGGCAGGAAGGCGACGATATACAGAATCGAGAAGTACGAGTGAAGGGAGAAGTCCAAGGTGCGGCCCAGCCCAGCGGTTATGCGTCTTCTTCGACCAGGCGCGTGACGAGGGCGTCGATGGCCTGGGCGGAGTTGAAGTTGGCAGGCACGATCTCTACGGCGGGAATGGTCACGTCGAAGGCGTCTTCGAGCTCGGGCACGAGTGCCAGAATCGTCAGAGAGTCCAGGACGCGGCTGTCTACGAGGTTGTCGGCGGTTTCGTAGTCTACGCCGGGTTTGAGGGATTCTAGGATTTCAATGATCTCGTCCATGGTGCACCTTTCTTTGAGTCGTGGGCCCATGTGGGTCGGGACGGGCATACTTTACCAGCTAGAAACATATACGGCCAGGCGATGGCTCTTCAGGTATGCGGTTTTACCGACAAAACACGCCGCTCGCCGCGTGTCCGTGCGCCTAGGCAACCGGGGAGTTGAGGGGGTAGGTGGGTAGGGCGTCGCGCACGAGCCTGGCCTGGCCGTTCGCCCCCACCAGGCACACGCGCGGCAGGTCGCGGCTCAGGAAGAGCGATATGCCCTCGGTCATGCAGTAGGCGCCGGTGTTCTCGAAGGCAAGGACGTCGCCGACCTCAAGTCCCGGGAAGGGGAGCTGCTTGGCCAAGATGTCGTTGACCGAACAGAGCGACCCGCACACGTTCCAAGGTTCCACGGGGTGTACCGTGCGCCCCTCGTAGTCGAGCAGGGCGCACTTGGGGTCGCGCATGGCGAGCGACTGGCCAAAGTAGACGAGATGGTTCATGCCGCCGTCCACGATGGCGTAGCGCTGCCCGTCGTTCACCTTGGCGTCGGCCACACCGGTGAGGAACGTGCCGCACGAGGCCGCGATGCTGCGCCCCAACTCGAGGATGATGGGACCGTCGAAGGCGAAGCCCTCGAGCTGGGAAGCGAACTCTGCCAGGAACGCGTCCTCGTCGAAGGCGTCTTCCTCGAAGTACTGTACGGGAAAGCCCGGGCCGAATTCGAGCTCGCGGCATGTGAACCCGCACTCCTGCTCGAGCCTGTCCATCACCTTGCGCACCTGGCGAAGCTCGCGCGCCAGCCGCTTGGTCGAGGTCTTCTGCGTGCCCGAGAAGTACTGCACGCCCCAGATGTCCAGGTTCGGGTCGCTTCCGTGGGTCGCCACGATGTCCACGAGCTCTGCCTGGTCCAGGCCGAACTGGTTCGAGCTCGTGAGACGCAGCAAGACCGGAATGCGCACGTCGTGCCGACGGGCACACTCAAGCAGCATGTCGAACTGCAGGCGCGATTCGACCGTGTAGCGCCCGACGGGCATGCCCGACCCAATGAGCTCGTCCATGAAGCGGGCGTCTTTGTTCACGCCCGACACCACGAGCGCATCTGGTTGGGCCCCGGCGTCCAGGCAGATGCGTGCCTCGCCGGTCGAGCAAGCCTCGAGGCGCTCGACCGAGCCTGCGAGCAGGGGAACGATGAACGTGTTGGCCTTCACGGCGTAGCAGAGCTCCACGTTTGTGGGCAAAGCCGAGCGCAGGCGCTCAAGACGTCTTTCCAGAACGCGGCCGTCGAACACATAGAGGGGCGTGCCGAAGGTGCGGGCATATCCCAAGAGCTCATCGTTACGCATTGACTTCCTTCTTTCTCTGGGCGCGGGCCTGACGGCGCAGCTCCTTGAGACGCTGCTGCTCGGCGAGGTAGGCGTCGAGCATGGCGCGGCGGTCGACCTTGCCGTTCTTGGTGAGGGGCATCTCGTCCACATGCTCGAGGCTTGCCGGGTGCATGAAAACGGGGAGCTCCTCATGAATGCGGGCCAGAAGCTCGCTCGAGTCGGCATCCCCCTCGTAGAAGGCGTGGATGCGGCTCTTCTCGGGGTCGAACGAGCACCGGCAGCGGGTCACGCCCCCGCAGCGCTCGAACGCCGCATCGATCTCCTCGAGCTCGATGCGGTGGCCCATGTGCTTGATCTGGTTGTCCTTACGCCCGCAGAACAAGAGGTCGCCGTTGCTGTCATAGGTGCCCATGTCGCCCGTACGGTACATGACCTGGGGAAACGCCTGCTGCAGGGGGTTGCGCACGAAGGCGCGCTCGGTCTGCTCGCGGGCGGCGTAATAGCCCAGTGCCACCGAGGCGCCGCACACGCAGATCTCGCCCTGGATGCCGGGCTGTGTGACAAGACGGTCGTCACCGTCGAGCAACATCACCTGTCGATTGGCGAAGGGGCGGCCCAAGGGCAGGCTCTTGTCGTAGATGCGCCCGCGTTCAACCTCGTGGTAGGTGCAGTTGCAGGTGATCTCGGTGGGGCCGTAGAGGTTCACAAACTGGGCTTGGGGCAGGTGCTCCATCCAGATGGCCAAGTGCTTGAGAGGCATCACCTCGCCGCTGAAAAGGACGCGACGCACATGGGGCAGGCCCTGTCCGTCAAGAGCGTGCAGGCTGCTCACCAGGCACAACGCAGCCACCGCCCAGGTCATGACGGTCGCGTGGCAGGCGTCCACGTATTCGACGAGCGCTGCGGGTTGGGAGAAGAGCCTGCGGGGCACAATGGCCAGCTCGCCGCCGGTAGCAAGCGCGCTGTAGATATCCTTGACCGAGACATCGAAGTCAAACGGTGCCTGATTTGCAAAAACGTCGTCGCAGGTAAACCCAAACGTCGCGGTAAAGGTGTCGATGAAGTCGATGATGGCTCGATGGCTTACCGCCACGCCCTTGGGCGCCCCGGTGGAACCCGAGGTGAACAGGACATAGGCAGGGTCGCAGTCGAGCACGTGGGCGCGAATGCGCTCGAGCAGGGCGGTGTCGACCTGCGCGGTCAGGTCGTCTGCCTCGACGAGCCGTGCGTCCGGAAGCGCCGCACGGGCGCGCTCGCGGGTCGTGTCACCCACAACGACAAGGGGGTTGCCGAGTGTGGCATACATGCTGGCCAGGCGCATGTCAGGCGCGGCAGGGTCGACGGGCACGTAGAAGCCGCCTGCGTATAGGGTGCCCAGAAGCGTCGCGAGCGTGCGGGCGCTCTTCTCCATGAACACCATGACGGGTTGCGCGCCCGCACCGAGAGCGGACAGGGCGCAGCCGCGCGAACGCGCCTCGTCGAGGAGTTCGCGGTAGGTGAGCCGAGCGTGCTCGTCGCTTACCGCGCACACGTCCGCGCGCGCGAGGGCGCATCGCTCAAGGTATTCCAGGACATTGTGTTGAGACATGGCAGGTCGTTTCTGTGTGGCCCGATTGGCGGCGGTTCGGTCGGCAACTATTGTAATATGTAACGATTGGGCCACGATGTGCCCCTGATGCTTTCGCGATGTGCTCCCAGTGTTTTCCATTGTGCGCGGCTGCAGAACTCTATTTCGTTTTATGAATAAATCCTCCAATCTTAATATTGAATTTGCATGAATGGGCCGAATTCAAACATCGTCCTGTGTTATATGCGTATTATTCTCACGTTCGACAACGAACAGCATTCGCCGTGCGGCGCCCCGAGTATGGTTTGCGGGCGCCGTTTACTCAGTTAGGGGGAACCATGGACCAAACGCTTGCCGGCAGGGACCTGCTTCGCCTGCTTGACCTCACTCCCGCCGAGGTCGCCCTTATCCTCAAGACCGCCGAGTGCCAGAAGGCTGATTGGGCCGCCGGCATCCACGAGGCGCCGCTTGCCGGCCAGGCCGTCGCTATCATCATGGAGAAGCCGTCGCTACGTACGCGCAACTCGTTCGAGATCGGCGCCTATCGTCTGGGCGCCCACCCCGGCGTTATGGCCGACGACCACTCTGCCTTCTCGCGCGGCGAGACGGTTGAGGACACCGTAAAGGTGCTTCAGAACTTCTACGACTGCATCGTGCTGCGCACGTTTGCCCAGTCCAAGATCGAAGAGGTCGCTGCCTGCGCCGATGTGCCGGTCATCAACGCGCTGACCGATGCCTACCATCCCTGCCAGATCCTGGCCGACTTCCTCACCATCGCGGAACACGGCAAGCAGTTTGAGGGCCTCAAGCTCACCTATGTGGGCGACGGCAACAACATGGCCAACACCTACCTCGAGGGCGGCGCCCTGTGCGGCATGCACGTGCGCATCGCCTCTCCTGAGGGCTACGAGGTCGACCCCGAGGTCTTTGCGCAGTGCCAGGCTGCCGCGGACAAGTACGGCACGGGCGCTACGCTCGAGCTCATGCGTGATCCCGTTGCAGCTGTCGAAGGCGCCGACGTGGTGCTCACCGACACCTGGACCTCCATGGGTGACGAGGCCGAGCATGACATGCGCGTCACGGCCTTCCAGGGCTACCAGGTCAACGCCGAGCTCATGGCCCATGCCGCCGAGGGTGCCCTCTTCATGCACTGCCTGCCCGCGCACCGCGGCGAGGAAGTCACCGACGAGGTGATGCGCGCCCCCTACTCGGTCATCTACGATGAGGCGGGCAACCGCCTGCATGCCCAGAAGGCCGTCATGTCACTGCTCATGGGCGTCCCCGCACCTGCTGCAGCCCTGGAGGCGGCCGAGGCCGTCGCCGGGAGGTGGCATGCATGAGGGGTCGTGAGGAAAGGCAGGCCGCCATCCGCGAGATAGTGCGCACCGAGTCCACCCAGACCCAGCGCGACATCGTCGAGCGGTTGAGTGCGTGCGGTTTCAACTGCACGCAGGCCACCGTCTCCCGTGACATCGCCGAGATGGGCTTGTGCAAGCTGCCCGAGGGCGTCTACGTTCTCGCCGAGGACCTGCGCCTTCAGCGCATGGTGTGCGACCTGGTCACCTCGGTGGAGCACGCCGGCAACCTCGTGGTTGTCAAGGCGTCCACGGGAACGGCCCAGGGCGTTGCTGCTGCGCTTGACGCGGCCGATTTGCAGGATGTCCTGGGGTCGGTTGCCGGCGACGACACCATCCTCGTCGTCGCGCGCTCCGAGGAGGCCGCAGTGTCCTTCGAGAAGATGGTCAACCGCCTGCGAGGCGTGCGCCCCTAGCGTTGGTTTCCTGCTCGAAACAAAAGTTGTCTATCGTCGCCCCGACATAGCCGGAGCATGTGGAAGGGAGCTCTACCATGGCACGTGAGAAGTGCGTACTCGCATACTCGGGAGGTCTCGATACCTCTGTTTGCATCCAGTGGCTCATCAACGAGCGCGACCTCGATGTCATCACCCTGCTTGTCGATGTGGGACAGGACTGCGCTGACCTCGAGTTCGCCCGCCAGAAGGCCCTGAACTGCGGCGCCATCGAGTCCATCGTCATGGACGTGCGCGACGAGTTCTGCGAGGACATGTGCTGCAAGGCCATCGCCGCCAACGGCCTGTACGAGAACAAGTACCCGCTGCTGTCGGCCCTGTCTCGCCCGCTGATCTCCGCCAAGCTCGTTGAGGTCGCTCACAAGTACGGTGCGACCTACATCGCCCACGGCTGCACCGGCAAGGGCAACGACCAGGTGCGTTTCGAGGTCAGCGTTCAGGCGCTCGACCCCGACCTCAAGGTCATTGCCCCCGTGCGCGTGTGGGACCTCCACACCCGTCCGCAGGAGATCGCCTTCGCCGAGGCCCATGGCATCCCGGTGGCCGCCAAGAACGGCAAGCCCTACTCCATCGACGACAACCTCTGGGGCCGCGCCATCGAGTGCGGCGTGCTCGAGGATCCCTGGAACGAGCCTCCCGCGGACATCTGGGAGACCACGGCCGACCTCGCCGACTGCCCCGACACCCCTGAGGACGTCATCGTGGGCTTTGAGGGCGGCAAGCCCTGCTCGCTCGACGGCGAGAAGATGAGCGTCCAGGATGTCATCGTCAAGCTCGACGCCATCGCTGGCCGCAACGGCTACGGTCGCCTCGACCAGATTGAGAACCGTCTTGTGGGCATCAAGAGCCGCGAGTGCTACGAGGTTCCCGGCGGTCTGGCTCTCATCACGGCCCACAAGGCCCTTGAGGACCTGTGCCTCGAGCGCGAGCTGCTCCACTACAAGTTGGGCCTGGAGCACAAGTGGGCCGAGCTCGTGTACTACGGCCTGTGGTTCTCGCCCCTCAAGAAGGCTCTCGACGCCTTCTTTGCCTCCACGCAGACGCTGGTGACCGGCGAGGTCAAGCTGCGCTTCATCAAGGGCACCTGCACCGTGGTGGGCCGTCGCTCCGAGTACTCGCTGTACGACTACAACCTCGCAACCTACGACGAGGGCGACACCTTCAACCGCGACTCGGCCGCCGGCTTCATCGAGCAGTGGGGCCTGCCGAGCAAGGTTTGGGCCAAGCATCGCAAGGACACCGGCAACGAAGGCACCATCTAATGCTCGCCATGACGTTTTTGCTGGCAGACTTCATCGTTGTGCCCGCCAGCCTCATTGCGCTCACCTGGTTGCTCGCCGCCTACAAGCGCCGCTGCGACATGCATCCCGAGACGTTCGCCCCAACCGAGGAGGCTTAGAGGAATGGAAAACGCATCCCCCAACAAGGCTCTGTGGGGCGGCCGTTTCGAGGCCCAGCCCGCTGAGTTCCTCCAGCGCTATGGCGCGTCGCTCCCCTTCGACAAGCGCATGTGGGCCGAGGACATCCAGGGTTCCAAAGCGCATGCCAAGATGCTCGCCCATGTGGGTGTTATCTCGCAGGAAGACGCAGATGCCATCCGTGTCGGCCTCGACGAGGTGGGTGCCGACATCGCTGCCGGCAACTTTGACTTCGACATCAATGACGAGGACATCCACATGTCGGTGGAGAAGTCGCTCACGCAGCGCATCGGTGCAGCAGGCGGTCGCCTGCACACGGGTCGCTCCCGCAACGACCAGGTGGCCCTCGACGACCGCCTTATCGCGCGCCGTCTGTGCCGCGAGCTGCATGCTAAGGTGTGCGAGCTGCGCGAGGCGCTGCTTGAGCGTGCTGAGGGCGAGTTCGGCGTCGTGATGCCGGGCTACACCCACATGCAGAAGGCGCAGCCGGTGCTCTTTAGCCACCATATGCTGGCCTATTACTGGATGTTCACCCGCGACGCCAAGCGCCTGCGCGACGCCTACGACGCCGCCGATGTGTGCCCCCTGGGCAGCGCCGCGCTTGCCGGCACCACCTACCCGCTTGACCGCTCCATGGTGGCCGACGAGCTGGGCTTTGCCGACATCACGAAGAACTCCATGGACTCGGTGAGCGACCGCGACTTCTTCCTTGACCTGCTCTACGCCTGCTCGGTTGCGCAGATGCACCTGTCGCGCCTGTGCGAGGAGCTCGTGTACTGGTCGAGCGACGAGTTCCGCTTCATCACGATGGACGACACCTACTCCACAGGTTCCTCCATCATGCCGCAGAAGAAGAACCCCGACTTCGCCGAGCTCACGCGCGGCAAGACGGGTCGCGTCTACGGCGACCTGGTGAGCCTGCTTACCACGATGAAGGGCATCCCGCTGGCCTACAACAAGGACATGCAGGAGGACAAGGAGCCCGTCTTCGACGCCGCTGACACGGTGGCCGACGCGCTGCACGTGTGCGCCGGCATGATCCGTACCATGCGCGTGAACCGCGACAACATGCGCGCCGGTGGCCTGGGTGGCTTCATGGCCGCCACCGACCTGGCCGACTACCTCGTGGGCAAGGGCATGCCCTTCCGCGAGGCGCACTCGGTCATCGGTCACATGGTGCTGTCCTGTGAGAAGGCCGGCAAGCGCCTGCAGGACCTCACGCTTGAGGAGCTCAAGCAGTTCAGCGAGCTGTTCGACGAGGGCGCCCTTGAGGCCACCGACATCGACAAGGTCGTTGAGCGCCGCACCACCGCGGGCGGCACGGGCCATGAGCCCGTCCGCGTCCAGATTGCCCAGGCCAAGGAGGCGCTCGCCGCCGATCAGGCTTGGGGAAAGTAGGGTAGGGCGCCGAGAACGTCGCTGCTCGACCTCATATATGTGCTGCTTGAAGGGCCGTCCACACATCGTGGGCGGCCCTTTTGCGTTTGAAGACGAGGGGCGACCTGTACACACGGCCGCCCGTCAAGCCACCCGCATCATCTGGGGACGGGCGATTGGCGGGCCGGGAACTCCCTGGAATCTCGCTATGTGAGGACATGCGAGGGCGAGGCAGGGGGGCGTTGGGTAGGGCTGGGCCGCGCCGCGCAAGAGAGAATCCGGATTCATTCGATGACGAGGAGCCCTCCATGCGTGCTGGGGCTTAAAGACGCGATGCCAGAAAGAGCTCGGAGCCTATCCCGTCCCATCTCATCCTGTCTTTCGGCAAGAAAAAGGACCCAGCCAAGCGGCCAGGCCCTTTGCGTCAAATCTGCTGCGAGTCGAGAGGCTCTGAGCGTGCTTGCTCCTTATACGTCGTCGTACGAGACGTCGCCGTCGCCGGAGTCGCCGCCCGAGCCATCGCCGCTGGTACCGTCGCCACTTGTGCCATCGCCGCTGGTGGTACCGTCACCGGTGGGGTTGCCGTTCTCGTCGGTGGTCTCGCCCTCTTCGGTCGTCTCCTCCTCAGTGGGTTCGACCCAAGTGCCCTGCGAGAAGCTCCAGGAGTAGTTGTCGCGATAGACGGGGCTGCCGGCTGTGGGGAACTCTGCACGCGGCTCGTCTTGGAGCGCCTCGGTCACGAAGTGGGAGAAGATGGGGCTCGGCAGGGTGTGCGTGGAGCCCAGCGACCCCTGGTACCAAATCTCGGTCTCGGTGCGGTAGCCCACCCACACGGCCACAGAGATCTGCGGGGTATAGCCCACGAACCACAGGTCGCGCATGTTGTCGGTGGTGCCCGTCTTGCCGGCCACGGGCTGGTTCACGTAGGGCTGAGCCTCGGTGCCGGTGCCGAAGGACACGACGCCCTCGAGGATGTCGGTCACGGCTCCCGCCACTTCGGGCGAGACGGCTTGGGTGCCCACGGGCTCGTACTTGTAGAGCGAGTTGCCGTTGCGGTCGAGGACCTCGGTGATGCAGGTGGTGTCGTAGTGCACGCCGCCGGTGGCCAGGGTGCCGTAGGCCGAGGCCATCTCAAGCACGCTGCAGCCTGCAGTACCCAGGGTGAGCGAGTTGTAGGCATGGTCGGACAGGTCGGTCGTGATGCCCATGGCATAGGCAGTGTCGATGACATTCTGCACGCCAATCTCGTTGATGACCTGGGCATACACCGAGTTGCAGGAGAGATAGGTGGCCTGGCGCAGGCTGATGTTGCCATAGCTCTGGCTCTGGTAGTTTGTCACGGTCCAATCGCCTACGAGAACGCCGTTGTTGCCGTTTGCCAGCACCGTGGGGTTCATGCCGGCCTGGATGGCTGCAGTGAGCGTGAACGTCTTGAACGACGAGCCGGACTGACGGCGTGCCATCGTGGCGAGGTTGAACTGGTCGACGTTGTAGTCGCGGCCACCCACCATGGCGAGGATGTAGCCGGTGTTGGGGTCGATACACACCAGGGCGCTCTCAAGCTCGTCGTCGGCGTACTGCAGCACGCTCCACACGGCGTTCTCGGCGGCCGTCTGATACTTGGGCGAGATGGTGGTCTTGACGGTGAGGCCGCCCTTGAAGATGACGTCGGTGGAGAACTGCGTGGAGAGCGTCGACTTCACGTAGTCCACGAAGTACGGGTAGGCGTAGGCGCCCGACTTCTCGGGGGGCGTGTAGTTGAGCACGAGGTCGCTCGCGACGGCGTCGTCGTATTCCTGCTGGGTGATGTGGCCCTTGTCGAGCAGGTGGGCAAGCACGACGTTGCGGCGCTCGATGGCGCTTTCGGGGTTTGCGAGCGGGTTGTAGTAGGAGGGTGACTGGGGCAGGCCCGCCAGCGTGGCCGCCTCGGCGATGGTGAGCTGGGAGCAGGGCTTGCCAAAATACGTCTGCGCGGCGGCCTCGATGCCGTAGCAGCCCGCTCCATAGTAGATGGAGTTGAGGTACATCATGAGGATGTCGTCTTTGGAGTACATCTGCTCGAGCTGTGTGGCGATGTAGGCCTCGCGCACCTTACGCGACAGCGTCTGTTCGAACTGCTCGTCGGAGAGCACCGTGTTGCGCACGAGCTGCTGGGTGATGGTGGAGGCACCTTCCGAACCGCCGGACAGCTGGGCCACGACGGCGCGCAGGATGCCCTTGATGTCGACGCCGTTGTGCTCGTAGAAGCGCTCGTCCTCGGTGTCCACCGTCGCCCACAGCACGTACTGGGAGCACTGCTCCTTCGTGATGGGGGTGCGGTTCTCCATGTAGAACTGCGCGATGACGTTGCCGTCGGCGTCGAGCACCTGCGTGGGCTCGGCGAGCAGGTAAGCGTCGGAGTCCGAGTAGTCGGGCAGGTCCTTGAGCCACGACATCGCCAGCGAGTAGGTGGCCGATACCGAGGCGGCGATGCCTGCGATGACAAGCATCAGGGCGACGATGGCTATGTATTTGCCGACGCGTGGCTTGGCGGCCTTGCGCGTGGTGCGGTTGCGTGCGGTCATGCGTGGTGTCCTTTCGACGTGCACATGTAACCTTGCATTATCGCTCAAACCTTTGCGTCTCCAAAGCCTCAGGGGTCCCATGGGGGCGTTTCTTCATCGCCTGACTAGAAGCCTGAGTGAAAATTCGGCCCTAATCGCCGCTTAATTTGCGCTAGGGCGGGCTTTTTTGCCCAAAGTGCTATACAAGGCCTATACTTCTATGTTTATCGGTCAGCTGGGGACCGCCCCGACCCGCGTCAGAGTGGCGCGTCTGAAAGGATGAGTTTGTTGAACGTCTCAGTCGAAGAGCAGCTTCGCATCATCACCTCGGGCACCGACACGATCGTGCCGGTCGAGGGCCTCAAGAAGAAGCTCGAGCAGGGTCGCCCGCTCAACATCAAGCTCGGCGTTGACCCCACGAGCCCCGACCTGCACCTGGGCCATGCTGTGCCCCTGCAGAAGATGCGCCAGTTCCAGGACCTGGGCCATAACGTCACCCTCATTATCGGCAACGGCACCGCCTTCATCGGCGACCCTTCGGGCAAGAACTCCACGCGCCCGCAGCTCTCCCATGAGCAGATCGAGTCCAACGCCCAGACCTACGTCGAACAGGCCATGAAGGTCCTCGACCCGGCCAAGACCAAAATCGTCCACAACGGCGACTGGATCTTGACCATGGACCTGGGCAAGCTGCTCGAGATTGCCAGCAAGTTCACCGTTGCCCGCATTCTTGAGCGCGACGACTTCACGAAGCGCTACACGAGTCACACCCCCATCGCTCTGCACGAGTTCCTCTATCCCGTGATGCAGGCCTACGACTCGGTCATGATCAACGCCGACGTGGAGATGGGCGGTCGCGACCAGCTCTTCAACCTGCTCGCCGGCCGCGAGCTCATGGAGAAGATGGGCATGGAGCCCCAGGTGGCCCTGTGCATGCCGCTGCTCGAGGGCACCGACGGCGTGCGCAAGATGAGCAAGTCCTACGGCAACTACGTGGGCCTCACCGACACGCCTGACGACATGTTCGGCAAGATCATGTCCATCCCCGACAACCTCATCGTGCGTTACTACCGTCTCGCCACGCGCGTTGACGTGCACGAGATCGACGCCATCGAGGCCGAGCTGGCCGCCGGTACCGGCGACCCCAACGCCCTCAAGCGCAGGCTTGCCCGCATTATCATCGACAACTACCACACCCCCGGTGACGGCGAGAAGGCTGAAGAGGCCTTCAACCGCGTGCACAGGAACCACGAGGTGCCCGAGGACGTGGAGGAGTTCTCCTGCGACCTGTCCGGCGAGGTCTACCTGCCCGGCCTTCTCCAGGAGATCGGCTTTGCCGCCAGCGCCGGTGAGGGCCGCAGGCTCATCGACGGCGGCGGCGTGAAGGTCGACGGCGAGGCGCTGCCCGCCAAGAGCTACAACGTGCTCGGCTCCGACCTCGCGGGCCGTGTGCTGCAGGCCGGCAAGCGCCGTTTCGCGCGCATCCAGGCTCGTTAGGGGCGATTTCAGCAAGGCTTGCTTTGCAAAGTAAGTGAGGCTTTCTTTTGGGCGGTCCGCCGTGCGCGGGCCGCCCATTTTTTGTGCCGCAGGTGGCGAGAGAAAAGTTCGCTGATTGTCACACATTTGTCACGAACGCAAAAAGCCAGGTTGAGCATAGTGCCGTGACAAGCGTGTTATATATAAAAGTCTCATATGATTTTGGGTTATGGCCTGACGTAGGCAAATGTTACCGTCTTTTCAAAAAACCAGGAAAAGGCATGTTTTTGTGTCCTTGTTCGCAATGGAGGCGGAGTCGGAGTTGGGCTATGCAGGGCAGGATCGAACCTTCAGGGCGGCCCAGCGCTCGCTTGTGCCTCGGCCGCAGCTCTTGGATGAGATAGACGAAGGATTGGACAGAGAGGGCATCGTCGTGCTGAGGGCCCCGTGGGGGTATGGCAAGACGACACTGTTGCGCGAGTACGCGTCTCGTGCCCTGCGGACGCATGCCTGTACGGTGGTGAACGTTGACTTTGCATCGCCTGAGGTGATGGCCTACATGGCGGGCAGTGACGGCGAACTGGAGAGGACTCTTGTACGCGGTGGATGCCGCGATGCAGGTGAGGGACAGGGTGCGATCGATCGCGCCTGCGCACCCTCACGAGCTGAGGATGTCGCATGCGTCAAAAGTCGTCGCGGCAGCAAGCCGGCATCCACGCGGGTTCCCTCGCGCTATGCGCATCGTGCCTCGCGCGCCGTTTGGCTGCATCTTCGCGGGCTTGCGGTTCCATGGGCGCGTGCTGTCGACGCGGGTCAGAAGGATGCATACGAGCGCGAGGAAACAAGGCCGCTGCTGCTAATCGACAACCTTCCGCGCCTCGAGCGCGATCAAGTGACGGATCTTGCCCGCGCACTGCATTTTTGGGCAAGTCGGGGAGCGCACGTCGTGATTGCCTGCGTGCCCAGCAGCGGACTTGACCCACGGGTCCTTCCCCATGCGCACTTTCTCGGCCCTGACATGCTCGGTGTGTCTGAGCAGGAAATGAGCATGTGGGCGCGCTGGCTGTCCGTTGCCCGCGACGTGGATGTCAAGGAGCTGACGAACGGTGTCCCTGCGCTGGTGGGGGCATGCGCGCGCATCCGTACGATCGACGCGCGCTGTGATGCGGGTTTTCTGCATACGTGCGAGCATGTCATGAGCCATGTCCTTGTCGAGCCCCTTACGCACGGGGCAGACCTTGCGCGTCGGGCAATGATGGTGCTGGGCCGTGGAAGGCTGTCGGACGTGGCGGCGGTCGGCGCGCTCTGCGAATCCCGCGAGCTCGAGGAGCTTGCGTTCAACTTTCCCATGCTCGGCATTGACTCCATGCGGGGGATGTTCTGTTGTCCGCCCCTTGTCCTGGGAATGGGGTATTCGTGCGTGCGCATGTGCGTTGAGGACGACGAGAAGCTTGGAGGCAGATGTGTCGAGCTCTTACTGCGCCGTGGTGAAGCGCAGCGTGCGGGGCTGATACTCGGCTTTTTGCCGCCGCGGGAGCGAGCGCGTCTGCTGGAGGCGCATCCGGCGGAGTTTGCCGACGTGCTTGTGCCCGAGATGATAGGCGAAAGCGTTGAGGCAAGCAGGATGCGCGGGTTTCCCGTGGGCGCAGGGCATGAGCAGCTGCAGGCATTTGCGGACATATGCCGTGACAAGAGACCTGGGGAGGAGCCTTGCGGATTTGCCGGCGACATTGCGGCCGTGCTGGGCTTTTGGCAGGGTTTTGCGGGGTTTGCGCCCAGGCGCGACGACGACAGCGCGACGGGCCTCGTCAGCGAATTGGGGCAGGCCGGCCTTGCTGCCGATATCGAACGCTACACATGCGCACTCGCGCGGCTTGAGGGTCTCTTGGCTGCTCGAAAGCAGGACGGCTTGGGCGAGGCCGCCTTGCGTTGCCATGCGGCCCTGTGCGGCATCCTTTGCGGGCAAGCGGGTCGGGCGCGCGCCTGGTTGGCCCCTTTCGCTGAGCGCAAGCGCGGGTTTCGATTCAATCCCAGCGTTCCGAGCGGTGTCGCCGATGCCCTGTTGGCGGCATGCGTGGCTCTGGCGGGCCATGCTGAGGAACTGGCAAGTTCGAAAACCCCGACGGTTCCGACGCTTGATTCCGTGCGCGCCTCGAAACGTTACCTCGAGGATCGGCAGGTGGGCTTCGGCGTCTCGCTGTGCGCGTGCATAGAGGCGCTGCTGCTTGTGGTGAGCGGGGACGAGGCGCGTGCAGAGGTGTTGATAGACGTCCAGATGCGTCGGTGGTCGCAGGCGGGGTGCTGCCTCGGACAGGCGATTGCGCGACTTGGCAAAGCCCACTGCGCTCTCGTGCAGAATCACCCGTTTCAAGCTCGCGAACATGCTGCTCTTGCTTTGGGCATCGCCCAGAAACTGCGCTATCCCCGTCTGGAGCGCCTCTCGCGTCTGTATCTCGTCGTGGCGTTGATTCGGCGTGGGGACAAGTATGAGATAGGCGAACATGAGCTTGTGGTGCGCTCCCAGGCTGACGCGAGGCGCGGTCACGAGGGGGCGAGTCTTCTGCTCGCCCGTGCGTCGATCGACGCGTCGCAAAAGGATTTCACGGCCGCCCGCGAGGGGCTTGAGGCGCTTGCCGCCCTGGGGAATCCCATGCAACTGCGCTTGGCCGCACTTGTTGGGCGCGCACTGGGCTCTGACCGGGAGGCCTTCGTGGCGTGCATGCCGCGCGAGCTCCTGCGCGAATATGGGGCCGTGCGCGATGCCCGCCGCAGGCCCACGCGCTTGAGCGTTGACGACGATGCTTGCCTGTTTGCTGAATCTGCAGGCTTGATCAACCCTGACAGGGGCCTGTTTTTACAGGTGTTCGGCATGATGGGAGGCACGTTGAACGGCAGGCGTCTGCAACAGTGTGACTGGGGCCGCACGAAGGGGATGTTCATTGCATGCCTTCTGGCCCTAAGACCCGACGGCAGAATTCTGCGAGATGAGCTGGCAGATGTCCTGTATTCCTCCGAGACGCACCAACAGCGCATGAGCGCCTTTAACACCACACTCAGCTGCCTGCGCACGGCCCTGGGCCAGACGGGAGGAGGCCCCGAATACATCATAGGCAGCATGGGCACCCTGGGGCTCAATTACTCGATTGTCGATACCGACGTTCGCCGGTTCGAGCAGGCAACGACAGGCCTTTTGGCGCAGCACGACGAGATGACGCTGCGCGAGCTCATCGACGAGTGCAACTCTCTCGTGCGCTTGTTCGGTTTGGGTCCCGATGAGCGACTTGCCGAGTTGGGGGAGCCTGTTGCCCGGCGTGTCGAGCAGCTGCGCGACCGATTCGCTGACTGCATGCTCGTGGCGGTGGATGCGTGCTACGCCCGTGGGGAGTTCGACATGGCGCTTGGCTTTGCCCGACACGCCGACCTTGCGGCACCCGGCCGCGGCGACGTCGAGGCGGCGTACAACCAAACGCTGCAAGCCCGGGCTCGCAAGGGTGCGCCCGAATCGTCACCCCGTTGCACCCGTGCCCCTGTTGCGTCCGAGTCGTCGGTGCCCGCGAGGAAAGCGCCCGTGCAGCCTGCCATCGCGTGCGCCTCGCAGGGGCCAACCGGTTCGGGTCGGCAGTCATAACGCATCGTTTGGACTCGTACGTGTTTGTTGCGAGGTTTATGCGTCTTTACCTGTGCTCTTCCTGGAACATGCCCGTGTGAAAGGGGATAAAGCGAGCTATGTGCTACATTGCATCTTTGCGAGACTGCATATTGTCGGCAGTTTTGTCAGCTGTTGACCGACCAGACCGCAGGGCCGGCCCCTGGAAAGGGCCCGGCTCCAGACACGAATAAGGGATGTTATGGCTGGTTTTCTTTCTAAGCTTCTCAACATGGGCGCCGACAAGGAGCTCAAGCGTTTTGAGAAGATTACTGCTCACATCAACGAGATTGAGCCTACCTACGTCAAGATGAGCGACGCCGAGCTCGCCGCGTGCACGCCCGCCTTCCGCGAGCGACTCGAGCACGGCGAGACGCTCGACGACCTTCTGCCCGAGGCGTTCGCCGTCATGCGCGAGGCCTCCAAGCGCGTGCTGGGCATGCGCCACTTCGACGTGCAGATCATCGGCGGTATCGCCTTGCACAACGGCATGATCGCCGAGATGAAGACCGGCGAAGGCAAGACGCTCGTCGCCAACCTCGCCGGCTACCTCAACGCCCTTGCCGGCAAGGGCGTGCACGTCGTCACGGTCAACGACTACCTGGCCCGCCGCGACGGCGAGCAGATGGGCCGCGTCTACAGCTTCCTCGGCATGAACGTGGGCCTGCTGCAGAACAGTATGCGTCCGGCCGCGAAGCGCGAGGCCTACAAGGCCGACGTCACCTACGGCACGAACACCGAGTTCGGCTTCGACTACCTGCGCGACAACATGGTCTCCCGTGCTGAGGACCGCGTGCAGCGCCCGCACTTCTTCGCCATCGTCGACGAGGTCGACTCCATCCTCATCGACGAGGCGCGTACCCCGCTTATCATCTCCGGCGCCGGCACCCGCTCCACCGAGACATACGCCAAGTTCGCCCGCGCCGTCAAGCACCTGCGTCCCGAGGTCGATTTCGAGCTGGATGAGGCCAAGCACACCATTGCGGCCACCGAGCAGGGCCTGCGCAAGGTCGAGCAGCTCGTGGGCATCGACAACATCTACAGCGACATGTCGGGCCAGCTTGTGAACCACCTGCAGCAGGCGCTCAAGGCCCAGTTTATGTTCCACCGCGACAAGGACTACGTGGTGGACGGTGACGAGGTCAAGATCGTCGACGAGTTCACAGGTCGTATCATGGACGGCCGCCGTTGGTCCGAGGGCCTGCACCAGGCCGTCGAGGCCAAAGAGGGCGTGCTTGTGCGTGAGGAGAACCAGACCCTGGCCACCATCACGCTGCAGAACTACTTCCGTCTCTACGAGAAGCTCTCGGGCATGACCGGTACCGCCCTTACCGAGGACGCCGAGTTCCGCCAGATTTACAAGCTGCCGGTGCAGCCCATCCCGCCGAACAGGCCCGTCATCCGCGACGACAGGGACGACCTGGTCTACCGCACCATCGACATCAAGTTCAACGCTGTGGTCGAGGACGTCATCGCCCGCCATGCCCAGGGCCAGCCGGTGCTCGTCGGCACCGTCTCGATCGAGAGCTCCGAGAAGCTCTCCGGTCTTCTGACCCGCCGCGGCATCAAGCATGAGGTCCTCAACGCCAAGCATCACGAGCGCGAGGCTGCCATCGTCGCCCAGGCCGGCCGTCTGGGTGCCGTCACCATCGCCACGAACATGGCCGGTCGTGGTACCGACATCCTTTTGGGCGGCAACCCCGACTTCCTGTCGCTCGACATCCTGCGCGACCACGGCATCGACCCCACTTCCGAGGACACCACCGACGAGCAGCGCGCCGAGGCCCTGGCCCAGGCCAAGAAGATTTGCTCCGAGGAGAAGGAGAAGGTCCGCGCTGCCGGCGGCCTGTGCGTCATCGGCACCGAGCGCCATGAGTCGCGCCGTATCGACAACCAGCTGCGCGGCCGCTCCGGCCGTCAGGGCGACCCGGGCTGCACGCAGTTCTACCTCTCGCTTGAGGACGACCTTATGCGCAAGTTCGGCGGCGACAAGATGGCCAGCATCGGCGATCTCATGCAGCGCATGAACATGCCCGACGACATGCCCATCCAGGCCAAGCTCGTCTCCAAGTCGGTTGAGAGCGCGCAGCGCAAGGTCGAGGACATGAACTTCGCCGCCCGTAAGCACGTCCTCGAGTACGACGACGTCATGAACAAGCAGCGCCAGGTCATCTATGCCGAGCGCAACCTTATCCTCGACGGCAAGGACATCTCCGAGCACGTGGAGGAAGTGCTCGAGGACACGGTCTCCCGCCGCGCCGTCAGCTTCATCCCCGACAACGTCGACCCCGCCGAGTGGGACGTCGACGGTCTTGTTTCCTGGCTCGAGCAGCTCACCGGCAAGGAGGAGGTCGACGCCGCTGCACTCATCGCCTCCGGCGAGGCCGACGAGTCGCGTGACGCAGTCGTGGCATGGGTCAAGGACGCCTACGAGCAGAAGGCCCAGGCGCTGGGCCCCGAGCTCACGCGCGTGCTCGAGCGTCAGGTCATGCTGCGCGTCATCGACACGCGTTGGATGAACTACCTGCAGGAGATGGATTACCTCAAGGCAGGCATCGGTCTTCGCGGCTACGGCCAGCGCGACCCGCTCGTCGAGTACAAGGAAGAGGCGTATGCAGCCTTCGGCCTGCTCGTCGACACCATGTACGAGGACTTCCTGCGCACGGTGCTGCGCATCGAGCTTGCCCAGGCCCCCGGCACCGCCCCGGCTGCGCCCCAGGCACCCAGCATGCTTGCCGGCGCCCGCTTCTCCGGCCCGGCCGAGGTCGACGGCGACAACCGTCCCCACGTGCGCCACGTCCCGGCCACCCGCCGCGGCGCACAGGTTCCCGCCGCGCCCCAGGCTGCCGAGGACAAGACCAAGACCTATGTCGCCAAGGACGAGGACCCTTACGCCGGCGTGGGCCGCAATGACAAGTGCCCCTGCGGCAGCGGCAAGAAGTTCAAGGACTGCCACGGAAAGAACGCGTAACGATGGTTGAGTCTCACGCACCCCAACTCGAGGTTCTGGCAGGTCGATTGGACGAGGTAAAGCGTTACCTCGCCATCGACTTGAAGCGTCGCACGCGCGACGAACTCCAGGAGTCAAGCGCCGCGCCCGATTTCTGGGACGACCCCCAGGCCGCCCAGCAGACGATGGGCGAGATTTCCCGCCTTGGCGAAGACATCAAGGACTACGACGCCGCGGTCGAGCTGCTCGAGGAGGCGCAGAGCGCCGACGAGCTCGCCTGCGAGGCCGACGACGAGGAGACCGGCGAGTACGCCGCCGAGTGTGTGGCCCGCTTGGAGGAGATGCTCGACGCCCTCGAGCTTTCCAGCTGGTTTACGGGCAAGTTCGACCACGGCGACGCAATCGTCACCATCAAGCCCGGTCAAGGCGGCCTCGAGGCCCAGGACTGGTGCGAGATGCTTTTCAAGATGTACCTGCGCTATTGCGACCGTAGGAACTGGAAAGTCGAGGTCAACGACGCGCCTGCTGGCGAGGCCATCGGTCTTGACCGCGCGACGTTTACCGTGCATGGCAAGGACGTCTTCGGCATGCTCTCGGCCGAGGCTGGCGTGCATCGCCTCGTGCGCATCTCTCCCACCGACATCAAGGGTCGCCGCCAGACGACCTTTGCCGGCGTGGAGGTGCTGCCCGTGCTTCCCGATGACATCGAGGTCAACCTCGACATGAATGACGTGCGCGTCGACGTCTACCATGCGAGCGGCCCGGGAGGCCAGGGCGTCAACACGACCGACTCGGCGGTGCGCATGACCCACATGCCCACCGGCATCGTCGTGACCTGTCAAAACGAGCGCAGCCAGCTTCAGAACAAGGCTACCTGCATCCAGATTCTGCGTTCCAAGCTTTACGAGCTGGAATGCGAGAAACGCGATGCTGAGATCTCCGAGCTGCGCGGCCCCAAGACGGCCATTGGCTTTGGAAACCAGATTCGCAGCTATGTGCTCTATCCCTATCAGATGGTGAAGGACCTGCGCTCGGGCTACGAGACGGGCAACGTCGAGGACGTGCTTTCCGACGGCGACCTCGATCCCTTTATCGTCGCATACCATCGCTGGCGCGTCATGGGCCAGCAAGAAGTGTAAGAGCGACTTCGAAGCCGCCGCGACTGCGCCTCGTGCACGACCTGTCGCGACGGCTTCTTTTTGCGCAACGTGTTTTAACGGCGTGGTACCATGCATGCCGAATCTTGTAGCGGCCGACCAAGGAGGATCGTCTAACCAATGAGCGGGAGCAACACCACGTTCGACGTCGCACGCGTGCGCGCGGCGGCAACCCAGATGCGTCGCGACATCGTGAGCATGCTGCATGAGGCTGGCTCGGGACACCCCGGAGGATCCCTGTCGGCCACCGACTTCGTGGCGACCCTGTACTTTGGCGGTACGCTGCGCCATGACCCGGCAAACCCCGCCGACCCCGAGCGTGACCGCTTCGTGCTGTCCAAGGGTCATGCTGCCCCTGCGCTGTATGCGGTCCTTGCCCAGGACGGCTACTTCCCCCGCGAGTGGCTCCCGACCCTGCGCAAGCTCGGCAGCCATCTCCAGGGCCATCCCGACATGAACAAGTGCCCCGGCGTCGAGGTTTCCACCGGCTCGCTGGGCCAGGGCCTGTCCATCGGCGCCGGCATGGCCATGGGCCTTGCCGCCGACGCCGCCAAGGCTGGCACCGACCCCAGGCGCGTCTTCGTGCTCATGGGCGACGGCGAGCTTCAGGAGGGTCAGGTGTGGGAGGCTGCCATGTTCGCCGCCCATCGCAAGCTCACCAACCTCGTCGCCATCGTCGACAACAACAACCTGCAGATCGACGGCCATCTGTGCGATGTCGTCGAGCTGGGCGACATCGCCTCGAAGTTCGCGTCGTTTGGCTGGCGCGTCGTCGAGGTCAGCGACGGCAACGACGTGGAGGAGTGCCAGTCTGCGCTCGAGTTCGCCTGCGCCAACGAGAGCGACCAGCCTGTCGCCATCATCCTGCACACGGTGAAGGGCAAGGGCGTCTCCTTCATGGAGGACCAGGCTGGCTGGCACGGCAAGGCCCCCAATGAGGCCGAGCTGGCCCTGGCTCTTGCCGAGATCGACGCTGCCGCCCAGGCTTAATCACTAGCGAGGAGCATCCAAGTATGACGAACGCACTTCCCGCCCGCGCTACGCGCGAGGCTTTTGGCGAGACCCTCGTCGAGTTCGCCCAGGCCGGCCTTGACGTGGTCGCCGTTGACGCCGACCTCGCCGGTTCCACCACTACCAAGAAGCTTGGCGCCTACGACCCGGCCCGCCTGGTCGATGTCGGCATTGCCGAGTCCGACATGATCGGCGTTGCCGCGGGTCTTTCGCTCACCGGCCGCATCCCCTTTACGGGCTCCTTCGCCGTCTTCGGCACCGGCCGCTGTTACGACCAGATTCGCAACACCGTGTGCTACGGCAAGCTCAACGTCAAGGTGTGCCCCACCCACGCCGGCCTTTCCGTGGGCCCCGACGGCGGCAGCCACCAGATGCTCGAGGACATCGCGCTCATGAACGCCCTGCCCAACATGCGTGTCCTGGTGCCCGCCGACTACGAGAGCGCCCGCGCCGCCATCCGTCTGTCTGCAGCAATCGAGGGTCCTGTGTACGTGCGCATGGGCCGCGCCAAGGTCCCGCAGGTCTACGAGCCTGGCTTTGAGATGGTCCTGGGCGGCTCCCGCGTGCTTCGCGAGGGTACAGACGTCACGATCATCGCGTGCGGCATCGAGGTCGACCAGGCGCTCAAGGCTGCCGAGAAGCTGGCCGAGCAGGGCGTGTCCGCCGAGGTCATCGACGCCTACAGCGTCAAGCCCCTCGACGAGAAGACCATTCTGGCAAGCGCCGCCAAGACGGGCCGCGTCGTGACCTGCGAGGAGCACAGCGTCAACGGCGGATTGGGTTCCATCGTGGCGAGCGTGCTTGCCCGCAACAACCCCTGCCCCATGCGCATGATCGGCACGCAGGACGTCTTCGGTACCTCCGGCGAGCTGGCCGAGCTTCTCGTGAAGTACGGCTGCGACGACAACGCCATCGTGGCCGCCGCCAAGGAGCTGCTGGCGTAAGGTCGCCCTCGCTTGTACAGCCTCTGTGTTCAATCTTGGCCCCATGCAACCGCGTGGGGCCATTTTTATGCACGCCAAAGCCGTGCCTCTCGCACCTTTGTCCCGATGTAGCTGCGAATCCGCTGAAACGGGCTTCAGTGTCCTGGGCTTTTACTGCGTATAAACCGTGCGCGTAGGCGTGCGCTATCCCTTCTCCATACCAGTTTTGTCATGGTTTGATAAAATCCCAGGCACGTGCGCCTTGATGCGCGCAAGCAGACATGCGTTCTTTTGACACATCCGGTCTGCCCAAGTGATTGGAGTCAACAAGTGGCAAACCACTTCGGAAGCGCCGCTCCCGCCCCTGCGGGACAGCCCGCTGCCGGGGCCACGGGCGGTATGCCCGCTGCCCAGCAGCGTCCCGGCTACGGCAACGTGCCGCCCACCATCGCGATGCGCCATGTGTCGCTGGTGTATCCCGCCCAGCCTGACAGGCCTGCTCTGAACGACATCTCGCTCGACATCATGCCCGGCGACTTTGTCTTCCTCGTCGGCCATTCCGGTTCGGGCAAGTCGACGTTCATCAAGACCATCATCCGCCAGCTCAAGCCCACGGCGGGTCACATCTACGTCGCCGGTCAGGACCTCTCGAACCTGCGCGACCGCAAGGTTCCGTTCCTGCGCCGCCAGATCGGCTGCGTGTTCCAGGACTACAAGCTCCTGCCCAACCGCACCGCCTACGAGAACGTCGCCTTCGCCTTGCAGTCCATCGGCAAGCCCAAGAGCGTCATCAGGGTCCAGGTGCCCGAGGTCCTGCGTCTGGTGGGCCTCGAGGAGAAGATGAACAAGATGCCCGATCAGCTCTCCGGTGGCGAGCAGCAGCGCGTCAGCGTCGCCCGCGCCATGGTCAACCGCCCGCCGCTGCTCGTCTGCGACGAGCCTACGGGTAACCTTGACCCCGCCATCTCGCTGGGCATCATGAAGCTTCTCGAGCGCATCAACCGCACCGGCACCACGGTCGTCGTCGCCACGCACGACCGCGAGATGGTCGACTCGATGCGTCGTCGCGTCATTGCTCTGGAGAACGGCCGAATTGTGCGCGACGAGGCGCAGGGAGGGTACGGTTACTATGGTGCCATTTAATCTCGGTTACTCCGTCCGCGAGGCGGGGTACCACTTCAAGCGCAACTTCGGTTCGAGCTTCGGCGCCGTCATCACCATCTTCCTGTCGCTGTTCATCATCGGCGTGTTCGCCATCGCCTCCATCATGGTGAACAACGTGGTGGGCGACGTCGAGAGCCGCATCACCATCCAGGCCTTCCTTGCCGACGACGCCGACCAGGCTGCCGTCGACTCGCTCGAGGCCCGCGTTGCCGGCTGGGACGGCGTCGACAGCGTCACCTACAAGAACAAGGACGAGGCTCTCGCCGAGTACCGTCAGACGATGGTGTCGGCCAACGCCGCCGACGCGGTCGAGGCCCTCGACGGCCGCAACCCCATTCCTGCCTCGCTCGTCATCAAGCTGACCGACGCCTCCATGGCCGAGTCCGTCGCCAACCAGATCGTGAGCGACGACCTGTTCCTGACGGTGTGCGACGCCAAGGACACGCCTGCCGCATCGGTGCAGTACGGCGCCGAGACGGTCGAGAAGCTGCTGTCGCTCACGAACAGCATCCGCGTCGTGGCCGCCGCCCTGGTCATCCTGCTCGTCTTCGTGGCGTTCGTGTTCATCAACAACACGATTCGCCTGTCGATCATGGCCCGTTCCGACGAGATCGGCATCATGCGTCTCGTGGGTGCCTCGAACAGCTTCATCCGCGGGCCGTTCCTTATGGAGGGTATCATCCAGGCGCTTATGGGCTTCGTCGTGAGCCTGGGCGTGCTCGAGGTCTTCCATCGCCTTGTGGTGCCCCAGCTCGTGGCATCGCTCAAGTTCCTGAACTTCAACATCCCCGAGATCACCTACCTGTGGGTGTACCTCATGCTTCTCGTTCTGGCCGTCGTCATCGGTGTCGTGGGCTCCCTCATCGCCATGAACCGTTACCTCAAGGTGTAAGTGGCCGCCCAGAAGAAGCGTTCCCATCACGGACCGACTCGTCGCCGTCCCCGCAGCCCCCTTGCTGGCTATCTCAACGTCAGCATGAGGGGCTCGGGGACGGTTCATACTCAGGAAGGCGACTTCCATATTCCCGGTCGTTTCGTGGCTGAGGCCATGAATGGCGACCGGGTTTTTGTTCGCCGTATGCCTGGGCTGCACGACGGCATGCCCGTCGGAGCCGTTGCCGGGGTGGTCGAGCGCGCACACACGACATTTGCCGCCACGCTTGTGGATGACGGGCACTTGCGCGTGCTCGTGCCTCTTGACGAGCGCCTTTGCCATGACTTCATCGTCGAGGTGGCCGACCGTACGCCGCAGATCCTGGGCTGTTCCGATGGCGACCTGGTGAGCGCCCGCATCCTTGTCTATCCCACCCGCAACGCTGCCGGCGTCGCCACGGTGGAGAGGCGCATTGAGAATGACTCGGCCTCGCAGGTTGCCATCGAGGCCATCATCGCCTCGCACGACTTGCAGACGTTGTTCGACCCCGAAGTGCTCGAGGAAGCCGCCTCGCTCGCGCTCGACGTAGACCGCGCGTTGAGCGAGCCGGGCAGGCACGATATCCGCGAACGCTTCGTGGTGACCGTCGACCCCGATGACGCGCGCGACTTTGACGACGCGGTGTCGCTCGAAGCCTTGCCTGAAGGCGGATGGATGCTCGGCGTGCACATCGCCGACGTGAGCGCCTATGTGGCGCAAGACGGCCCCATCGACATGGCAGCGCGCGTCCGCACCACAAGCGTTTACCTTGCTGATCGTGTCATCCCAATGCTTCCCGAGGAACTGAGCTGCGATTTGTGCTCGCTCGTTCCCGGCCAGGATCGCCTTGCTATGACGGTCGACATGCACGTGAACGCCCAGGGCCTCGTGCAACAGGTGCAGGTCTACCCGAGCGTCATTCGCTCGAAGGGTCGTTTTACCTACCGCGAGGTTGATGCGATTCTCGAAGGGGCGGCGCCCGACGGTGCCGCGCATCCCGATTGCGCGGGCGTTGACCTGGCTGCCTTCTTTGGTGGGCTCGACCGCGTCAGCACCCTTCGCCAGGGCCTTCGTCGCGAGCGCGGCGCCATTGAGTTCGTCTCGAGCGAGGCAAAGGTCCGTCTCGACGACCAGGGCCTGCCTATTGGCGTTGACGTGCGCCGCTCGACGCGCGCCACGAGCCTGGTGGAGGAGGCTATGCTTGCGGCCAACGAGGCCGTGGCCCGCCGTTTGGTGGCCACGGAGCTGCCGTGCCCCTTCCGCGTGCACGAGGCACCCGACCACGACAACATGGCGGGACTCGTGGGCCTGCTTGACGAGCTTGGCTGCCTCAAGCCGCAGGACAAGCCCGGTCTCATCTCGTGCGACTCCCACGCCGTGCAGGCGGTGCTCGACGAGGTTGCCGGTAAGCCCGAAGAGGAGCTTGTGAGTTCGCTTCTGCTGCGTGCCATGAAGCGCGCGACCTATGAGCCTGAAAACCTTGGTCACTATGGCCTGGGAGCACCTGCGTACTGCCATTTCACGAGCCCTATCAGGCGCTATCCCGACCTCATGGTGCACCGCATCCTGAAGCAGGTGCTTGCGGGGTCCGTGAAGTCACGCATGCGCCGTGAGCTCGCCTACCTCATGCCCGGCGTGTGCGCCCAGTCCTCAAAGATGGAGCGCGTGGCTGCCGAGTGTGCCTCGCTGAGCCAGCAGGTGAAGATCGCCGAGTACATGGAGAGCTTCATCGGCCAGACGTTCGAGGGCGTCATCGTGTCGGTGCAGCCGTTCGGCCTGTTTATCCGCATTGGCCTCACACAGGCCCAAGGTTTGCTCCACACACGTGACCTCGGTGGCGAGTGGATCTATGACGAGACGCGCTACGAGCTTGTGAGCCGCGAGAGCGAGGACGTGTTCCGACTGGGCCAAACGATCGAGGTGCGCGTGCGCTCATGCGACGTCTTCCACGGTCGTGTCGTCTTTGCGCTGCCGTAGGAGTTGTGCGTGACATACACGCTGCAGGTGAATGTGCTAGGGTATCCGTGCCGTATGGCATGAGTTGTCTGTTATGAGAAAGGGGAGGGTCGCCGTGGCGCCCGACGTCCTTGAAAAGCTTCAGAGCATCGAAAGCTACCTGGCATGTGGCCAGACTGCCGAGGCGCGCCCCCTTTTGGAGGCCCTTCTTGCCCAGGTAGAGTTGTATATCGACGAGGTGTGCGTGACGAGCGACACCCGTCAGTATTTCTCGTTCTCCTCGCAGTTTGAAAAGCTCGCCTATCAGCGTGTGGAGAAGGACCCCCGCGAGCTTGTTGTTGTGGAGGCCCCCTTCGACCGGGTCTATGCCGACTATGCCTTCTGCCTGCTGGCTCTCAACGACCCCGAGGCCGCGGCCGAGGCGCTCAAGAAGGCCGTGCGCTGGAACCCGATGGACTGCGCGCACAGGCTCGACCTCGCTGCCGTGCTCAACACCCTGGGCGACGACGAGGAGTTCCTGCGTCTGTCGTACTCCGTCTTTGAGCGTGCAAGCTCTTCGGCCCACCTCGTGCGCGCCTATCTCAACTTCTCGCAGGCCTTTGAGTCTGCCCAGGAGTGGGAGACGGCTGCGGCTTGCGCCAAGTGCGCCTGGCGTCTCAATGCGACCGACCCGCGCGTCGTAGAGGCGTGCGACCGCCTGGCCAACGAGCACCAGTGTGACCCGCGCAAGCAGGAAGACGAGCTCACCCAAAGCCTGCTCGACGCTCAGGGCCTGCCCGACGGTGCCAACGTCGAGATCGTTATCTGCGCCCTTCTGCTGAGCGACATCTACATGGAGCAGGGCAACGAGGACGAGGCCGAGCAGCTCACCTGGGTCGCCATCGACCTGGTGGGCCAGGAAACCACGCGCGCGCTCAAGCAGCTCGTGCGCGAGCAGGCCTAAGGGGGTCCCATGCAGCCTAAGTCGTCATTCCAGCAGGGCAAGCGCCGCGAGCCCAAGGAGATTGCAAAGAACCGCACTGCGGCGCACGAGTACTTCATCGACGAGACGTTTGAGGCGGGCCTGGTGCTCACGGGCACCGAGGTGCGCAGCCTGCGTGAGCGTAACTGCCAAATCACTGACGCCTTCGTGCTCATCAGGGGCGGCGAGGCATGGCTCCACGGTGTGCACATCCTGCCCTTCTCCAACGGCAGCATCTTCAACGGCGACCCCGACCGCAAGCGCAAGCTGCTCCTGCACAAGAAGGAGATTCACTATCTGGCCTCCAAGGTACAGCAGCAAGGTTGCGCACTTGTCGCCACGCGCATGTACTTCGACGAGAACAACCGCGTGAAGATTCAGATCGGCCTGGCCCGCGGCAAGAAGATGTATGACAAGCGGGCCGACATGGCCAAGCGGGATATGGATAGGGAGATTCAACGTGCGTTGAAGGAGAGAGGACGCTAACTGAGGCGGCCGGGCGCTGCGTTGTTTTGCACCTCACGTACCATCAGTACGCTACGGTGCAAAACGCCTTGCGCCCGACTCGCCTCAGCGCGTTTGAAGTGGCTTGGGCCTCTGAACGGACGACTCGAGTGGACGTTTAAACGGCTTGGGCTGTGGCGGCTGGGCTACGGTGCAAAGCGCCTTGCGGCTGTCGCACCTCAGCGCGTTTGAAGTGGCTTGGGCCCCTGCCTGGACGAATCGAGCGGACGTTTGGGGCGGCTTTTGAGCCTTCTCGCTCTTCTATCTTGCAAGAAAAAAGGGCCCTTGCGGGCCCTTTTTTAGTCGGCAAGGAATTTCTCCAGCTCGTCCCAGCGCTCGATGGCGGCGGAGCGGCCTTGGAGGTAGAGGTCGAGGAGCTTTGCGCCGTCGTGTTCCATGTTCGCCACCGACACGGGACGTGCCGGGGCGAGTACGAAAGCATTGCCGGCCTCTTCTTGCTCCCAAATGTACTCGCGCTGGGCGTTGTAGCGCTCGGGTCTTGTCTCGATGGCCTCCAGGTAGTAGGGGAAGTCGCCGTAGAGCTTCTTGGCGGCAGGCAGCAGGGGTACCGAATGCTTCTTGTAGGAGCGTTCCTGCGTGAGTACGACCACTGCCTTGCCATTGCCGGGCTCGGCGAGCGCGCGCTTGAGCGGTACTGAGTCGGTCGTGCCGCCGTCGAGCAGAAGCCGCCCGTCGATGTCGACCATGCGCGACACCACGGGCAGGCTTGCCGAGGCGCGCACGTAGTCGAGCTTCTCGGGCAGGCTGGTGATCTCGATGTAATCGGGCTGGCCGAACGTGACGTCGCTCACCACGGCATAGAGGCGCGTGGGGTTGGCGTTGAAGGTCTCGTAGTCAAAGGGGTCGAGGTCGTTTTGCACCTCGTTGTAAAGAAACGTGGTACCCACGATATTGCCGGTCTTGGCGAGCTGGTAGGCGCTCATATAGCGCTTGTCGTCGCGAAAGGCCAGGTTGATGCGGCAGCTGCGGCCGAGCTGACCTGCGAGGTAGTTTGTGGCCATGAGGGCGCCGGCCGACACGCCCCATGCCGTGGAGAAGCCCGCAAGGCCGCGCTCCATGAAGACGTCGAGCACGCCGGCGGTAAAGATGCCGCGGAAACCGCCGCCTTCAAGTACGAGCGCAATGTCGTTTCTCATGGTGCCTCCTTGTTGGCAGTGTAAGTCTGCCATGCAGTGTACCCCACATGTGGTGTGCGTCAACGTCTCGCGATTGACAGCGAGTACCTTTGGGGGGTAGTATCTCCTTTCCACATGAGGCCGTATGCCCATGCAATGCGCGGGTCTCAAGCTTCGCGCGGTACTCTGACAAGGTGGAACGCTTCGCACCTCGCACATGGGGGCGACTGGTTTCGACATGGTCATTCTGAGGGGGGCAGCAAGCCGAGGTCTCCTCACCTCGCAAAACAGGGGTACTTGTCAAAATAAATGACAATCGTTCTAGCTACGCCCTCGCTGCTTAATTAGTCAGCGACGTCAATCCGGGGTTTATCCCCGACTCCGGTGCGACGCCATTTTAGGGGATTGCTCGTGGGATCGTAGTCTGTATAGCCCACGCTAAGACCGAACGGACTGGACTCAAGGCTGCCTGACGCCGTGCGGCTGCGAGTCGAGACTTAAACGGAATCTGAGCTTGGAGATACCGCCCAGGGTTTGGCCATGGACCGGAGTTCGATTCTCCGCGCCTCCACCATCGTCTATAGCAAGGAGGGCGCCCCGTGCGGGACGCCCTCCTTTTGTTTGTCTATGGCACAAAACTGCACAAAACCCTGTTCAGGCCGTATTTTAACCAGTCAGGCCTACGCCAGCTTCTTCCAGCCCGCGCACTCGGCCTGGATGCGCAGCAGCTCCTGCAGGCCGGGTTCAGCCAGGTCGAGCATGGCGTTGAGGCGCTCACGGCTGAAGGGGGTGCGCTCGCCGGTGCCCTGAATCTCGATGAACTCGTGGCGGCTGGTGTAGGCCAGGTTCATGTCGATCTCGGCCTGGGAGTCCTCGGAGTAGTCGAGGTCGAGAAGGAGGCGTCCCCCCACCATGCCCACCGACAAGGCCACAACCTGGTCGATCAGCGGGATGCGCGAGATCTTCTTGGCGTCCACCATGGCGGCGAAGGCGTCGTAGAGAGCCACCCAGGCGCCGGTCACGGCAGCGGTGCGCGTGCCGCCGTCGGCGTTGATGACGTCGCAGTCCACGGTTACGGTGTATTCGCCCAGGGCTTTCATGTCGCACACGGTGCGCAGGCTGCGGCCGATGAGGCGCTCGATCTCCATGGAGCGGCCCTTGCGTGCGGAGGTCTCACGACGTGAACGCGTGGTGGTGGAGCAGGGCAGCATTGCGTACTCGGCGCTCACCCAGCCCGCATGGGCATCCCTGCGCCACTTGGGCACGCCCTCCTCTATGGTGGCGCAGCAAATGAGCTTCGTGGCGCCGAACTCCACCTGGCAGGAGCCCGATGCGTGGGGCATCACGGCGCGCGTGAGGGTGACGGGGCGGATGCCGCCGTCGGGGCGGCCGTAGCTGCGCCCGGCGGGGACGGCGGGCGTGGGATCCTTGAACATAACGGGCATCTGTCTTGTGGTCCTTTCTCTGCGAGAGCAACGGGTGCGGGGATTGGCCCCGACGAGGGTGCGGGCGGCTTGCCTTACGGTTCGTGTACGAGCTCTTCGAGCTCGGAGATGTCGATGTGCTCGATGCTTGTCAGGCCGCCGCCGAAGATGAACTTTCCTGCTGCGGCAAACGCGGTGATGTCGTCGCTCGTGGTGGCGAAACGGTGACGCACGCCGGCCTCGGGCCCCACCAGCTGGTTGCGCCTGGCCAGGGTCTCGGCTACTTCGCGCGCCGTCTCCTCGGCAGAGCTCACGATGTTGAGGTCGCGACCGAACGCCTCATGGATGGCGGGCGCCAACAGCGGGAAGTGTGTGCAGCCCAGCACGAGGGTGTCGATGTCGGAGCGCAGAAGCGGATCTAGCCCCGCGCGCACGGTGCCCAGGGCGTCAGGCGTGAGAAAGACGTCGCGGTCTTCCAGCCAATCCTGATGCAGGTGGTACCCCGTGGCGAGCTCCTTCTCCACGAGGGGCACGAAGCTGGGGGTTGCCAGGGAGTACACGTTGACGCCGGCGTCAAGCTGGTGGATGGCGCGTGCGTAAGCGTCGCTTTCGATGGTGAGGGGCGTGGCGATGACGCCGATCTGCCCGGTGACGCTGGCCTGGATGGCCGCCCGCGCCCCGGGTCCGATGACGCCGATCACGGGCACGCCGAACGTGCGCTGCGCCAGGGGCAGGGCCGCGGCGGTGGCCGTGTTGCAGGCGATGACCATGAGCTTCACGTTTTGGGCAGTGAGCCAGGCGCCGATCTGGCGCACAAAGGAGCGAATCTCCTTGGCTGGGCGCACGCCGTAGGGGCAGCGCTTTGTGTCGCCCACGTAGAGGATGGACTCGTGAGGCAGCAGCGTCTTGATGGCGCGCGCGACGGTGAGACCGCCCATGCCCGAGTCGAAGATGCCGATGGGGGCGTCTTTGGCTGTGCCGCCTATGTGGCTGCGACCAGCCGCGATGTGCAGGGAGTCCGTGATGCACCGCCTTTCTGAGGAGATGCCCGCACGTAACGGCGGGCGACTGCAACGTTTTATTGTAGCCCAGGAGGGCCTTGAGGTCTCCTTCAGTCCTTGGGAGATTGGTTGTTGCTTTGCAAGCAAGACATATATGGGGTGCAGGGCGGTCATATCATACTGTGTCTGTCTGTTCTGTTTGTCTGCGTTCAACGAGGGCGTGAAACCAATGTCGAGGTTCCTTATCGCTTCCGATGCGTTCAAAGGCACGCTCACCTCACTTGAGGCGGGCCGTGTCATGTCTGACGCCATCAAAGCGACGCTGCCTGACGCAAGGACCCGCTGCATCGCTCTTTCCGACGGCGGCGACGGCACGATGGAGGCGATGCTCGCGCATTGTTCCGGCGAGGTCGTGCATGCACGCGTGAGCGGTCCCGTCAGCATGACGGTCGACGCGCCCTATGCGATTCTGCCCGATGGCACGGCGGTCATCGAGATGTCCGCAGCATGCGGCATCAAGCTCATTCAAGAGGGTGTGAGCACGGGCCGCACCACCACGCACGGCGTGGGTGAACTGTTGCTCGACGCGGCTTCGCGCGGCTGCTCTAAGGTCATTCTGGGCCTGGGCAGCTCCACCACCACCGATGGTGGCGTAGGTGCTGCGTATGCGTGCGGCGTCAAGTTCTTCGATCGCTACGTCGAGCCGTTCGAGCCCGTGGGTGCCACGCTTGACGCGGTGCAGACCGTGGACGTGTCCGACCTCGACCCGCGTGTGAAAGCCCTGGACATTCAGGTGCTTTGCGCCGTGGAGAACCCTCTGTGCGGCACGATGGGTACAAGTGCCACGTACGCTCCCAACAAGGGCGCGTTGCCCACAGTGGTCCAGGCCCTTGACCGCAACCTCGCCCACTTGGCTGATGTCGTGAAGGACTGCGTGGGTGTCGACATGCTCGACGTTCCCTGCGGCGGCGCCGGTGGCGGCATGGGCGCGGGCATGGCGGCCTTCTTCGGGGCCCAGCCCTGCCTGGCCATCGACGCCGTGCTCGATATCGTTGATTTTGACTCCCGCCTTGCGGGTGTTGACTATGTGGTGACGGGCGAGGGCTGCTTCGACACGCAGAGCCTGCACGGCAAGGTTGTGAGCGGCGTGGCGCGTCGCTGCAAGGCTGCGGGCGTTCCGCTCATTGCTGTGGTGGGATCGATGGACCCGGCCCTCGCTGAAGTGGGCAAGTCCATGGGCGTCACCACGTTTGCCGTGCTCAACCCCAACAATCGCCCGCTGTCCCAGCTGACGCAGCATCCCCGTTCGCGCCTTTCGCGAGCAATGACCCGCGTTGCCGAGCTCATCGCGCAAGGCGCCGACCTGCCGGGCGTCATCGAGCCGGCTCGCGAAGACTCATAGTACGAGCTGTATTTCCAAGGAGGACCCATGTCCCACAACGACAACGATCGCAGAGGCCCCATGCAGGGCAACATCCCCGGCCAAGGGACTTTCCCCAGCCAGGATGGCCCCGTGCGCCCCAGCGCCCGTCGTCAGCCGACATCGCGTTCCTCGTATGCGGCACCGCAGGGGGCTTCCGCCTATTCTCGCGACAATGCCCACGGGCGCTATACCTCCGGCAAGAGCAAGTCCACCACGCGCCGCAACGTGCTCATCGGAGCGGGCGTCGCGGCCGGCGTGCTCGTGGTGGGCGGCGTGGCTGCCGCCGCATCGTTTGTGAATTCAATCGGAAGCCGTCTTAACGAGGGCGTCGACGACACGACGAAGGCCGTGCTTCAGGACCAGCAGGTCGCAGCCCAGGAACTCGTGAGCAACTGGACCGACACCACGCCCTTCTACATGCTGCTTCTGGGCGTCGACTCCATGGAAGAGCGTCTGGATGACGAGGACGAGTACGGATCCGACCCGTCCAACTACCGTTCCGACACCATCATTTTGACCCGCATCGACCCGGGCAAGAAGATCGTGACGCTCGTGTCCATCCACCGCGACACCTACTGCCCCGAAATCGACGGCAAGATCAACTCCTACTATGCCCGCGGCGGTGCCTTGGCTGTCATCGAGAAGATCTCCGACTTCGCCGAGGTTCCCGTGTCGCACTACGCCGAGGTCAACATCGATGCCCTCGTCGCTGTGACCGACGCCCTCGGTGGCGTGGAGGTCGACGTCCCCTATGAGATCAACGACACCGAGTACATGGGCCACATCAACGGAGGCCACCTCGATGCGGGTTTGCAGGTGCTTGACGGCGCAAAGGCCGAGCTCTTTACCCGCTCGCGCCACGCCTACGACAACATCGGCGACGGCGACCGCTACCGCGCCGCCAACCAGCGCCTTTTCATCGACGCCTGCCTCAAGAAGCTCATGAGCGCCACCCCGGTGGAGATGGTCAACGTCATCAATACCGTGGTGGACTACGTCACGACCGATCTCACGCTCGACCAGATCGTCAACCTGGCCCTTGCCATGCGCGGCATCGACACCGCCAACGGCGTGTACTCCACGATGAACCCCACCGATTCCGAGTACGTGAACGGCATCTGGTACGAGTACAACGACGACGAGCGCTGGCACGAGATCATGGCGGCGGTCGATGCGGGCGAGAGGCCGCCGGTGGACAGCGACTATGTCTCGGTAACTAACGACATCAACAGCGCCGATGCCGCCACGACCAGCGCAAATGCGGCCACGGCAGCAAGAAATCCCGCATTTGCCGGCGTCTCGGTGTCGGTGCGCGGTTGCGGTTGCAGCGCCGAGGCAATCGACAAGGTCGTGTCCACCCTCACCGAGGCGGGTCTCAGTGCTTGGAACGCGGGCGCATCCACGCTCTCGCTTTCCACGACGCAGGTCATCTACGAGTACGATTCGATGGCCTCCATCGCCTCGCAGGTCGCCACGTTGCTGGGAGCCACGGCCATCGACGCCGGCGAGGAATGGATGCTCACCGAGGGTGCCGACGTCATGGTCGCGGTGGGTGCCGACGTTAAGTAGCGCTTAGCGGGAAAGCTCTTTCAACATTTGCTCAACCTGCGCCTGTACCTGGGGAAACAATGCCACAGGTGCAGGCGTTTCGCTATGCGGGGCAATGTGCTTCTCCATCCACACCATGTCGCGCCAGGCGCCCAGCTTGTAGCCGCACGCCTCGAAGCGTCCCACCATGCGGTAGCCCATGCGCTCATGGAAGCCCACCGAGCCCCCCTCGTCGGGGTAGGCGATACAGGCCTCGAGGTTCGTGAGGCCCTGCAGGCGCGCCGCCTGCTCGAGCGCCTCGTGCAAAAGGGTTCCCACATGCATGCCCCGCGCCGCCCCATCCACGTAGATCGAGGTCTCGGCCGTCCAGTCGTAGGCCTGTCGGGCATGGAAAACGCCCAGGTAGGCATAGCCGAGCGGCGTGCCGTCTTCCCTGCAGGCGACGATGTAGGGATAGCGCTGCAGCGTGGCGCCTATGCGCTCGGCGAATTCCGCCACATCTGGCACGTCGTACTCGAAGGTGATGAAGGTGTCGCGCACGTAGGGCGCGTAAATGGCAAGCAGGGCGGGCGCGTCTTGTGCGCAGGCCACGCGAAGTGTGACGCTCATGGGGCTCCTTTGCCGGCGGTGGTTGTGGCGGATATGGTACGTCTGGTTGTTGCGTGCGTGCCGTATATTCACAGCATTGCAACGCAGATGCGTCTAACCTGTACACAAACGATTCGTTTAGCATCCCAACGTTGGGAGAGGTGCCTTATGAAGATAGCGATTGCACAGGTGAATTCCAACCCAGGCAAGTTCTCGCAGACCGTTGAGCGGATGCTCTCGAGCGCGCGCCAGGCCTTGGCCGCCCAGGCCGACCTCGTCGTGTTTCCTGCCACGGTGATGTCGGGTGCCTACCCGCAGGGCCTGGTCGAGCACCGCGCCTATCAGCTCGATCTCATCGACGCGCTCTACGACCTGGCGGCACGTACGCCGGTGGCCTGCGTGGTGCCCGCCTACATGCTCGACTCGCAGGATGCATACACGGAGTTCTTCCTGTGCGATGCGGGAGACGTCTGCCCGCTGCGCCGCCGCGAGGCCTATACGTCTGCCATTGAGTACGACGGCGTTTCCAGCGCCCCCGTCACGCTTTCCTGGGGCGGCGTCGACCTGCTCTTTGTCGCCGGTTCGCCCTCGGCGAGCGCCCAGGATGTGCCGTGCGACGTGATGCTTGCCATGTCGCCCATGCCCTTCTGCCGTGACGACGCGTCCTCTCTGGGCGTGTTCGGCCTGGGCGAGGGAGTGCTGAGCTCGCTGATTGCCGAGTCGCCGTGCTGGATGGCCTTCGTGCAAGGCGTGGGCGCCTACGACGACGTGGTGCTCGCCGGCGGCAGTTTCGCGGCCGACCCCGACGGCGTCATCGTTGCCTCGTGCCCCATCTTCGAGGAGGGCATCTCCGTCTTTGACGTCGACGACTCGGGCGACGAGCGGCCCCCTTGTGCTGCGGGGCAGTTTGTGGGTCGCCGCGTCGACGAGATCGAGTCGATCAGCGACGACCAGTGGACGGCCTACCTCTACCGCGCCCTTGTCGTCTCCGTGCGCGACTATGTGCGCAAGAGCGGTTTCTCCGACGTGGTCGTGGGGCTTTCGGGCGGCATCGACTCCAGCGTGGTGGCGACCCTGGCCGTGGACGCCCTTGGTTGCGAGCACGTGCGCGGCGTCCTCATGCCTGGGCCTTACTCCAGCGCAAGCTCCGTCAATGACGCGGAGGCGCTTGCGGCAAACCTGGGCATCAAGACATGCACCGTGCCTATCAAAGATATGTTCGCGGTTGCCGATGAGGGGATTGCCCAGGCTTTGGGCGGTGTCTTCGAGGGCGTCGGCCGAGAGAACCTCCAGGCGCGCCTGCGCGGGTGTGTGCTCATGAGCCTGTCGAACGCCTGGGGTGCGCTTGTCCTCAACACGGGTAACAAGTCGGAGTCGGGCATGGGGTACTCCACGCTCTACGGCGACACGGTGGGCGCGTACGCCCCTTTGGCCGACGTGTACAAGGGCCGCGTCTACGAGCTCGCCCGCTGGCGCAACGCCTGCAGCCCCTTCGAGGTCATTCCCGAAAGCGTGCTGGTCAAACCCCCTTCGGCCGAGCTGAGCGAGAATCAGACCGACGAGGGGTCCTTCGGTGCCACTTACGAGCAGATCGACCAGGTGCTCACCATGCATGTGGACCGCGGCCTGGACGCGTGCGACGCGGTGCAGGCGGGCATGCCGGCCGACGTGGTGGACAAAGTGCTCACGACCTGCGCGAACGCCGAGTACAAGCGTCGCCAGGAGCCCATGGGGCCCGTCGTTACCATGCGCTGCTTCGCAGACAGGGGCTGGCCTGTCGTGAACGGCTGGCGCGACCATGCAAGCGAGCGCGATGCTGACGAGCCGGGTCTTGATCGCTGGTGTGATTTTGGGGATGTGGACTGCGACGACCTCGAGGCGCGTCCCGATGTGGACGAGGCGCTCGATGCCATGCTTCAGACGGGTGCCGTGCGCAGCAACCAGCTGCCCACCGCAGTGGCCGACGTCACGTTCTCCGCGCTTGCGTCCGGCCAGGCAGGCGAGATGGACGACTGCTTCGGATTCCCTATGTTCTCAAAGAACTAGCAGGTAAAAGCTATATAACGAGCATTGACGCCCGTGGCTGGATGTGCCGGCTGCGGGCGTCAACGTGTAAGCAGGACGATGATGGCCACGATGCATGCCACCACGAAAAGGCCGAGTGCAACGCTCGAGGCAATGGCGCGCGCCTTGCGCCTGCGATTCTGTGCGGAGAAAATCTGAAACTTGTCATGTGGGCGCTCCAGATAGCGGTCATAGTCGAGCCTGTTGGAGCGATAGCTGGGCAGGGGATGGGCGGGGCGTATGCCCGGCACGGAGTCCGAGACGCCCGGCGTGCTCGTCGCGCGGCCGTATGCCTGCTGATATGCCTGCTCATCATGCTCGTCAAGGGCGATTTGGTCTCGGCCTCGCCCGAAGTTCTTGTAATCCAAAGGCGCATCCTTGCTGCATGGGGGCGCCGTCTGCGCCCGTGTTGTGCCTACTATACCGTTTCTTGGGCGGCTTGCAAAACTTAACAATGCTAGGCTTAGATTTCCTTATGTGAAGGAACTGAGAAGATAAGACAATCCTGTTTATAGGTTCTCACGGGTGGAATAGAACAGTCAGCAATAAAACCAAGCGGGTCCGAACCCCCGCACAAAAGGAGGCTGTTCATCATGGCTGCTATTCTTCCTTATGGTCGCGTGAACGCTTTGAACAACTGGTTCGACGCCATCAACGATCTCGCTAACTTCGAGCAGCGCTATCCCGAGACTCCCAACGCCTTCAAGATGGACGTTCAGGAGAACCCCGACGGCTACATCGTTGAGGCCCATGTCCCCGGTGTCGCCCGCGAGGAGATCGACGTTGAGCTCAACGCCGGCCGCCTTGTCATCGACATCGACCACAAGGACTCCGAGGACGTCGAGAAGCGCAACTACGTCCTGCGCGAGACCTCTGCGTTCCATGCCACCCGTGGCGTCTACCTCAAGGATGCCGACACCGCTGGCCTGACCGCTGTGCTGAAGGACGGCGTGCTGACCGTGAATGTGCCCAAGAGGCTCCAGAACGCCAACGTCACCAAGGTCACCATCGGGTAGTGAGTTGCGGAACCTGATGCGCTGCGTTCCGCGATGCCTAGAGTACTCCAGTACACGTCGGCATCGCGCGCCTTGCGCATCAGAACCCGCTTTTTAGTGGGCTGCGGAACCTCGTCCGCTGCGTTCCCGGGAGGCTAGAGTACTCCAGTACACGTCGCCTCTCGGCGCCTTGCGGACGAGAGCCCGCTTTTAGTGGGTTGCGGAACCTCGTCTGTTATCAGTTTTGCCCTCCCTCTCTTCCTTGTCAGCGCCCCGTCGAGCATTGCCCGGCGGGGCGCTGGCGTTTCGGGGGTACAATCGCCGAGTTCGCAATATCACTGTGAAAGGAGCGCATGTGTACGAGGCCCTCAACGCTGTGCCGGCCCCAGTTGTGGCCACCTCGCCGCTCATCGTGATGGTGAGCGGGGGGTCGGACTCCACGGCATTGCTCATGCGCTGTGCGACTGCTCCCGTCGACCTCATGGACGGTCTTGGCCCTCGCATGCTCGAGCGTGGCAACCTGTGCGTGCTCCATGTGAACCATTGCCTGCGCGGCGCCGAGTCCGACGGTGACGAGGCCTTTGTGCGCGACCTGTGCGCCGAGCTCGGCGTTGCGTGCTGGGCGGAGCGCGTCGATGTTCCCGCGCTCGTGAGAGCCGGGGCAAACATGGAGGAAGCCGCCCGTCAGGTGCGCTACGATCTCGCCTGGCGTCTGGCTGGCGAGCGTGCCCGGGCGCAAGGTCTTGCCGTAGAGGCGTCGCGCATTCTTGTGGCGCACACGGCTGACGACCGCGCGGAGACCTTTCTCATGCGTGCGCTTTCTGGCTCGGGCCTTACCGGCCTGGTAGGCATGCGACCCACACGCGGCATCGTCGTGCGGCCTCTCATCGAGCGCACGCGCGAGGAGCTGCGCGATGGCTTGCGCAAGCAGGGGATAGGCTGGCGCGAGGATTCGACGAACGCGGGCGATGAGGCCACGCGTTCCTATGTGCGCCATCACATCGTGCCTGCTTTCGAGGAGCGCAACCCGGCGTTTTGCAAGACGCTCGGGCGCACCCTCGACGCCCTGGCTTGCGAGGAGGACCTGCTGGCGCGCCTGACTCGCGAGCTGTTCGTACGTGCGGTCTTGCCTGCGCGGCGGGGGAGCTGCGTGCTCGATGCGCACACGCTTGCCCAGGCAGACCCGGCGCTTGCCCCCCGCTGTGTGCGCATGGCCCTTGAGCAGGCCTTGGGCCGCCATGCAGCGCAAGAGGCGCGGTTCGAGGCGGCACACATCCTTGACGTGGTCGCGCTTGCTCGCCGCGGGTCGGGTTCGTGCAGCCTGCCCGGCGGGGTGCAGGTGCGCGTGGAGGCGGGGGCCCTCGTCATGCAGGGCCCTGATGCGGCCACCCCTCCGGCCGTGGTCGAGCTCCCCGTGCCTGGCCGCGTAGTGTGGGGGGAAGTCGTGCTTGAGGCGCAGGAAGTGCCCCTGCAGGGACGTCCGGCGGCCGAGGTGGCGCGTGCTCGTTCAGCCCAGCTGCAAGCCGAGGGGATGCGCGAGGGACGCGACTTCGTCCTTGTCGACGGTGCCGTGTGCGGCTGCTCCACCCCAGGTGCGACGGGCTGTCTCACCGTGGGCTCGCCCCGCCCCGGCGAGCGCATGCGCCCGTTCGGCCTGGGAGCGTCGAAGCTGCTGAGCGACGTGCTTCCCCAGGCGGGCGTGCCCGCTCGCGACCGGCCCCGGGTTCCTGTCGTGCGTAGCTTCCCGAGTGCTCCCCATGGCGTCTCCAGTGTGTGGGTTGGGGGAATTCGCCTGGATGAGCGTGCGGCATGGAGCGATAAAACGACCTGCTTGATACAATTATCGCTTGTTCATATATAAGCCGGCCGAACGACAGGACTTGCCCTGCCGTCTCACAATGAGGGGGATCCCTTGCCGTACAACATGTCCAACGATATCGACCACGTCCTGTTCACCGCCGAGCAGCTCAGCGAGCGTGTGGCTCAGCTTGGTGCCCAGATCACGGCCGACTACGCCGACAACGACGTGCCGCCGCTCGTCATCTGCATCCTGCGTGGTGCCGCGACGTTTGCCAGCGACCTGGTGCGCGCCATCGATCTGCCCATCGAGATCGACTACATGGCCATCTCCAGCTACGGCGCGGCCACGCGTTCCTCGGGCATCCTGCGCATCGTGAAGGACCTCGACACCGAGATCAAGGACCGCGACGTCATCGTCATCGAGGACGTTCTCGACTCGGGCCTGACCCTGCGCTATCTGTCGGCCAACCTGCAGGCCCGCGGCGTGCGCTCCTTCGAGGTGGCGACGCTTCTGTGCAAGCGCCGCACTGCCGCCGTCGACCCGCGCTACGTGGGTTTCCAGTGCCCCGACGAGTTCGTGGTGGGCTATGGCCTCGACTACAACCAGAAGTACCGCAACCTGCCCTATGTCGGCGTGCTCAAGCCGGAGCTCGTTGAGGGTTAACACCTCGGCGGGCCTGTCCGACCAACACGGCCGCCCAGTGCGGCAACAAGGAGTCACAAGGTGAGTGAAGAGAACAACGACAAGAAGAAGGCCGGCAAGTCTGTAGACGCCGGCAAGCCCGACGCAAAGGGTGACAAGCGCGAGGAAGAACGTCGCGCGAAGATGAAGGAGCTCCTCAATCCCATCGACGGCACGGCTGACAAAAACGCCGGTCCGCGCAAGCCCAACTGGCGCAGCATCCTGCTGTATGCGCTCATCCTCGTGGTTGTCGTGGTGGCCGTGGGCAGCGCCATGCAGCGCCAGGCCAACGAGAACACGGTGGATCTCGCCACGAGCGAGTTCGTGAGCGCCGTCGAGGACGGCCAGGTCAGCGAGGCGACCTACGTCGCGATGACCTACACCATCAAGGGCGAGTACTGGCCCGAGGCCGACAAGATCGGCGACGAGAACGCCCTCGTGCCCTTCACTTCGACCTACCTAGGCACCGACTCGCTTGCCGAGCTCATGGCTTCCCACCCCGAGGTCAAGTACGTGGCTGACGTCTCCACGACGCCCACCTGGGTCTCCTTGCTCACGAGCATGCTGCCGATGCTCATCCTCATCGGCGTCATGGTGTACTTCATGAACAAGTTCTCCGACCCCACGGGCGGTGCCATGGGCTTCGGCAAGACGAAGGCCCAGACGACCGACGCCACCCGTCCCAAGGTCTGCTTCGACGACGTCGCCGGTTGCGACGAGGCTATCGAGGAGCTCAAGGAGATCAAGGACTACCTCGACAACCCCGCGAAGTACCAGGACCTCGGTGCCAAGATCCCGCACGGCGTGCTGCTTGTGGGCCCTCCCGGCACCGGCAAGACGCTGCTTGCCAAGGCTGTGGCTGGCGAGGCCGGCGTGCCGTTCTTCCAGATCTCCGGCTCGGGCTTCGTCGAGATGTTCGTCGGCGTGGGCGCCTCCCGTGTGCGCGACCTGTTCGCCAAGGCCAAGGAGCAGGCTCCCTCCATCATCTTCATCGATGAGATCGACGCCGTGGGCCGCCAGCGCGGCACGGGCGTAGGCGGCGGCCATGACGAGCGCGAGCAGACCCTGAACCAGCTGCTCGTTGAGATGGACGGTTTCGAGGAGCACCAGAGCGTCATCCTCATGGCCGCCACGAACCGCCCCGACGTCCTTGACCCGGCTCTTCTGCGCCCTGGCCGCTTCGACCGCCAGGTCACCGTGGACCGTCCCGACGTGAAGGGCCGCGAGGCCATCCTGGGCATCCACGCGCGCAACAAGCCCCTCTCGACTGACGTCGACCTTGCCCGCGTCGCCCAGCTCACGCCCGGTTTCTCCGGCGCCGACCTGGGCAACCTCATGAACGAGAGCGCCCTTCTCGCCGCCCGCCGCGGCCATGAGCGCATCGGCATGGACGAGATCACCGAGTCGATGGAGCGTTGCATCGCCGGCCCTGCGCGCAAGAGCCGCGTTATGACCGACACCGAGCGCAAGACCATCGCCTACCACGAGTCGGGCCACGCGCTTGTGGGCCACATGCTCGCCAACGCCGACCCGGTCAAGAAGATCAGCATCATTCCCCGCGGCCAGGCTCTGGGCTACACGCTTTCGATGCCCGACGAGGACCACTTCCTGCAGACGCGCAACTCCATGCTCGACAGCCTTGCCATGATGCTGGGCGGCCGTACTGCCGAGGAGCTCTTCTGCGACGACATCACCACCGGCGCCTCCAACGACATCGAGCGCGCCACGAAGGTGGCTCGCAGCATGGTCGTGAGCTACGGCATGTGCGAGGAGCTTGGGCCCCAGATGTACGGTGAGCCCAACCACGAGGTCTTCCTGGGCCGCGACATTGCCACCCAGGGCAATTACTCGCCCGAGACGGCGCACCGCATCGACCTCGAGGTCTCGCGCCTCATCAAGGAGGCCCACGAGCGCGCCCGCAAGGTGCTGTCTGAGAACGCCGAGCAGATGCACCTCATGGCGACCGTGCTGCTTGAGCGCGAGACGGTGGACGGCGACGCCTGCCAGGCGCTGCTCGACAACCGCTGGCAGGAGTACCTGGCCGGCGAGGCCGAGCAGAAGGCCAAGGTCGCTGCCGCCGACGCCGCCAAGACGGCCGAGGAGCGCGCTGCCAAGGAGGCGGAGAACCAGCTTCCCGAGGCTGAGTCCGTGGTGAAGGTCGATTCCTGCGACGCTGAGGTGCGCACGAACGCCGATGGCTCCACCACCGTCGTCTACGACGGCCACGCCCAGACCCTGCCCCCTGTTGAGGGCGAGTCCAAGGACGAGGCTGGGGAGAAGAAGGGCGAGTAAGATTTAGCCCAGCCGGTCTCAGCGCAACGCCTGCGCAAGCACATACGCGCTTCCAAGAAGAAGGGGCGGCCCGCCGTGAGCATGGCGGGCCGCCCCTTTGCGTTTTGAGCAGGCGGGATATGGTTGGTGCGTGCAGGCTGGCGCGGGTACAGGCGGAGCGGTCGGGCAGGGACGCGAGCGAGCGCTTAGCCGATGAGCACGGCAATCAGCCACACGACGGCAACCACAACGGTGCCCTTGCTTGTGGGGGCCATGAGGCAGTCGAACTTCTCGTGGTCGGGCATGGTCCACATGACGGCAATCACGCGCGCCCAGCTCATGAAGGAGACCGTGACGATGAAGAAGGGCAGGAAGTTCCTGATGCCCAGCATGCCCAGGCTCACGAGGAAGAGAATGGCGCCACCGGCAAGCAGCGCCGTCTCATACGTGCGCATCTTGGGGTCGCCGAGCATGTTGGCCACGGTGCGCTTGCCCTTGGCCGCGTCGCGCTTGGCGTCGCGCATGTTGTTCACGTTCATGACGGCCATAACGGGAAGCCCCAGTGCGATGCCGGCAACAAGGCTCACGACTGTGAATTCATGCAGGTAGAGGAAGGTGCCGCCCACCACGGCCACGACACCGAAGAACAGAAAGCTCATGAAGTCGCCCAGGCCGATGTAGCCGTAAGGGTGCTTGCCGATGGTGTAGCAGATGGCGGCGGCTATGCAGGCCACGCCGAGCACCACGAACACAGCGATGGCGGTCCAGCTCGACCCCGTCATGGCAGGGCCGCCGGAAAAGGCGACGAGGATGAGGGCGACGCCAACGGCGAAGGTGAGCGCACAGGTGCCGATGAGCGCCAGTTTCATCTGCTTCATGGTGATGACGCCGCGCTGAAGTCCGCGCTTGGGCCCCACGCGCGTCTCGTCGTCCAAGCCGTGGGAGAGGTCGCCGTAGTCGTCGGCGAAGTTGGCGATGATCTGCAGAAGGATGCTCGTGACGAACATGAGCACGAGGACCTCGACGCGGAATTGGCCGGCTGCTGCGGCGATGCCTGCGGCTACGACCGACCCGGCTGCCGCTAGGGGCAGGGTGCGCGGACGCATTGCCTCAATCCACGCAGCGCGCACCTGCTGCTTGTTGGTAGTGCCTGTTGCCTCGCTCATGCTGTGCTCCTGAATGTCTCGTACAACTACATATGGTGTTCAAGTATGACCTCAGGTGCCGCACAGGTTGTGGAGAAAGCCTGCCGCTCGCCGACTTGGGGCCCAGGGGTTGGATATGTGCGGTGGCTCCATCGCCGTGCGGGCAAAGTCCCAGCACAGTCGCCTATTCTGCCAACGGCGCGCCTTTTTTGCCCGCAAACCCTTGACTCGTTGACCTGCTCGTTCGCGAGAACCATACATATAGTCAATCGTATGTTTATAAACACAACATCATGTGGTGGCTTTTCTTGTCCGAAACAAAGGCTATCATTGCTTCCGCTAGTTACGACAGTGAAAGGTTGGTGCACTCCCATGAAGATTCTGAAGCGCAACGGCTCGGAGGAGACGTTCGACGTAACTAAGATTGTCAACGCCATCGCCAAGGCCAACGCCGTCGTTGACGAGGACCACAGGCTTCCCGCCTTCATGGTGCGCCGCATCGCCGACAAGGTGGAGGACGCTTGCGCCACCTGCGGCCACACCGTGTCGGTCGAAGAGGTGCAGGACATGGTGGAGGACCAGATCATGGCCGCCGAGGCCTTCGAGGTCGCCCGCCACTACATCACCTACCGCTACGTGCAGAACATCAAGCGCACCCGCAACACCACCGACGACAAGATCCTGTCGCTCATCGAGTGCAACAACGAGGAGGTCATGCAAGAGAACTCCAACAAGAACCCCACCGTGAACTCCGTGCAGCGCGACTACATGGCCGGCGAGGTCTCCAAGGACCTGACGCGCCGCATGCTGCTGCCCGAGGACGTGGTGAGGGCTCACGAGGAGGGCATCATCCACTTCCATGACTCCGACTACTTTGCCCAGCACATCCACAACTGCGACCTGGTGAACCTGGAGGACATGCTGCAGAACGGCACGGTCATCTCCGGCACGCTCATCGAGCGCCCGCACAGCTTCTCCACCGCCTGCAACATCGCCACGCAGATCATTGCCCAGGTCGCTTCTTCCCAGTACGGCGGCCAGTCCATCTCGCTTACCCACCTCGCCCCCTTCGTCGACGTGAGCCGTCAAAAGATTGCTCGCGACGCCAAGGCCGAGATGGAGGAGCTCGGCGTGGAGGTTTCTGCCGAGAGGCTGCAGGAGGTCGTTGAGAAGCGCCTGCGCGAAGAGGTCAAGCGCGGCGTGCAGACCATTCAGTACCAGGTCGTCACGCTCATGACCACCAACGGCCAGGCCCCCTTCATCACCGTGTTCATGTACCTCAACGAGGCCCGCAACGAGCGCGAGAAGCTCGATCTCGCCATGATCGTCGAGGAGATGCTGCGCCAGCGCTACGAGGGCGTGAAGAACGAGGCCGGCGTGTGGATCACCCCCGCCTTCCCCAAGCTCATCTATGTGCTCGAGGACGACAACATCGAGGAGGGCCAGCCCTTCTTCTACCTCACCCAGATGGCCGCCAAGTGCACCGCCAAGCGCATGGTGCCCGACTACATCTCCGAGAAGAAGATGAAGGAGCTCAAGCTTTCCAAGGGCGAGAAGCCCGGCGAGGGCGATTGCTACACCTGCATGGGCTGCCGCAGCTTCCTGACGCCCGACCGCAGCGGCAACGGCTTCAACAACGTGGCCAACGCCGGCAACTACGACCCCACGAAGCCCAAGTACTACGGCCGCTTCAACCAGGGCGTCGTCACCATCAACCTGCCTGACGTGGCGCTTTCCAGCGGCGGCGACATGAACAAGTTCTGGGCCGTCTTCGACGAGCGTCTCGATTTGTGCTACCGCGCGCTCATGTGCCGCCACAAGCGCCTCAAGGGCACGCTTTCCGACGCCGCCCCCATCCTGTGGCAGTACGGCGCCCTTGCTCGTCTCAAGAAGGGCGAGCCCATCGACAAGCTGCTCGTGGGCGGTTACTCCACCATCTCGCTGGGCTATGCGGGCTTGTACGAGTGCGTGAAGTACATGACCGGCAAGTCGCACACCGACGCCGAGGCCACGCCGTTCGCCCTCGAGGTCATGCAGCACATGAACGACAAGTGCAACGAGTGGAAGGCCGCCACCGATATCGACTTCTCGCTGTACGGCACGCCGCTCGAGTCCACGACCTACAAGTTCGCCAAGGCCCTGCAGCGCCGCTTCGGCGTCATCGAGGGTATCACCGACAAGGGCTACATCACCAACAGCTACCACGTCCATGTGAGCGAGCATATCGACGCCTTCACGAAGCTCAAGTTCGAGAGCGAGTTCCAGCGCCTGTCGCCGGGCGGCGCCATCAGCTACGTCGAGGTGCCCAACATGCAGGACAACCTTGAGGCCGTCATCGCCGTGCTGCGCTACATCTACGACAACATCATGTACGCCGAGCTCAACACCAAGAGCGACTACTGCCAGGAGTGCGGCTACGACGGTGAGATCCAGATTGTCGAGGACGACGGCAAGCTCGTGTGGGAGTGCCCCAAGTGCGGCAACCGCGACCAGGCCAAGTTGAACGTTGCCCGCCGTACCTGCGGTTACATCGGCACCCAGTTCTGGAACCAGGGACGCACGGAGGAGATCAAGGACAGGGTGCTTCACCTGTAAGCGCTCCCGTGGGGGCCGGGATCTTTGTTCTGTGCTCAAACAGTCCTCGTACCGAGGGCTTGGGGCCAATTGCGCTTATGCATGCAGGCATGCAACGCGCCCTTGGCCCCAAGCCCTCACTGCGGAACTGCGCCAGAACAAAGCCCCGGCCCCTTGCGCATCTCCCGGCGAAAGCAGCGAAGCGCGGAAACCCGGGCAGCCTGCGAGCGTGGCGGCTTGCTGGACGCCTGCAAGCGAGTAGCCCCCCAAAGCCCCTCAAGCAACCTGCTGGATGCGCTGAGAGATGGGCGGTGGCGTGCCGGAATATCGGCGGATGCCCGTGGACACGGCAAGTCCCAAAGCGCGCGAGTCTGCTGGATGCCCGTGAGTACGGTAGTCCTCCTAAACCCGTGCTGCCTGCTGGGTGCTTGCAGGTGAGCAATCCCCCAAGCCCCTCGAGCCCCTCAAGCAACCTGCTGGATGTGTTTCGTAGTTAGCAAGCGCAGGCGGCGGGTAAGGTTCTGGCGCAGTTCCGCAGCCGCGAAGCGGCGAGGACTGTTTGAGCACAGAACCTTACCCGCCGCCCCGAGAAAGGCCTCCGTATGAACTACGCCAACATCAAGTATTGCGACATCGCCAATGGCCCCGGCGTGCGTACGACGCTCTTTGTCTCGGGGTGCCGGGTGCATTGCCCGGGGTGCTTCAACGAGGTGGCGTGGGACTTTTGTTCGGGCGAGGCATTTGATGACGCGGTGGCGCAGCGTATCTGGGACAGCCTGGAGGCGCCATGGGTGGAAGGCATCACGGTGCTGGGAGGGGAGCCCTTCGAGCCTGAGAACCAGGCAGCGCTGCGGCCGTTTCTTGAGGAGACGCGCCGTCGTTTCCCCGCCAAGAGCATCTGGTGCTTCACGGGATACCTGCTTGACCACGACATCCTGCCTGCGGGCGGTCGCAAGCGCACACCTGATACCGATGGCCTGCTCACATGCCTCGACGTGCTGGTAGACGGTCCTTTCCTGCAGGCCGAGTACGACATCTCCCTGCGCTTCCGCGGCTCTGCCAACCAGCGCATCATCGACGTGCCTGCCACCCTCGCTGCCTATCAAGCAGCTCTTTCCCGCAACGAAGGCCTCGCCACCTTCTCGCCTGTCATCTGGCACGACCAGAAGCTCTACGAGACCCGTGGGCTGTAGCCACGCAACGCCCCGGCGCTGATCAATTAACTCGGTTTCATCCGACTCGGATAAAACCGAGTTAACGTCTGACTTCAGGCAAGCCATGCAAAAGAGTGCGGCCCTAGCCCTGTTCGTAGATGTCTCGTCGATGTCCAACAGAAAAGACTTCGATCACAAGCCGGTCGTTTTCAATAATGGCGAGAATCCGATAATCTCCCACCCGATAGCGCCACTCGCCTGAACGGTTTGCTGTCAATCCCTTGCCAAAACGGCGTGGATCATCGCAACCTTCGAGGTTGTTTGTAATCCATGTCACCAATACGGTGGCATCGAATTTGTTCATCTTTTTGAGCTGTTTAAGTGCTTTGCCGGTGTACTCGACGTGCCAAGTTGTCATAGTCCCAGCTCTGCAAGCACTTGGTCGTTGGTGTAGCGTGTTCCGTCATCCTCGGCAACAGCTTTGCGCAGCTCCGCAAGATCTATGCGATCTTCTATGACCTCATAGACCGCCTCACGGATAAAGTCCGAAATGCTCTTTCCCTCGAAGCGGGCCATATTGCGCACAATCTCGGCGTCGCGGTCATCCATCCGAAGAGTCATAGTTGTCATTACATTCCTCCAAACCAACTGGATTCGAATACATTGTATTCATACCCACGTGGAATGCAAGATATAGCTCGCAGTTATTAGACGGCCACCTCTGCCGGGGTGCCCTGTGCCACGCGCTCCTCGACCCTGGTCAGCCTGCGGCGCCAGCCGCCGCGCAGGTAGTAGATCAGGCTCACAAGGCCCGTCGTGGTCCAAGACACCGGGTAGGCCATGGCCACGCCGAGGGCGCCGGGCATGAAGGTGCTGGCCCCGAAGATCCACGCCACGCGCAGCAGGCACACGCCCACGACGATGATGAGCATGGGTTTGAGCGTTTCGCCGGTGCCGCGCACCGCGCTTGTGAGCACCTGGGCGAAGATGAAGGGGAAGTATCCCGGCACAAGCATGTACAGGAACGTGAGCGTGTCGGGCAGAAGGCCTGTGTCCGAGGTGAAGATGCCTGAAATCTGGGGTGCGAACATCAGGATGAGTGCGGCAAGCGGCAGGGTGAAGGCGAAGCACATTCCCAGCGTTACCCACACGCTGCGCTTGGCGCGCGCTATGTCGCCGGCGCCATAGCACTGCCCCATGAAGGTCGTGGCCCCCAGGGAGAAGGCGTCCAGGACAAGCCACAGCGCCATATTGCACTTGCCGCACACGGCAAACGCCGACACGATGTGGGTCCCGCACGCGTTCACGCCCGTCTGGATGACCATGTTGCTGATGGAGAACATGCTCATCTGAATGCCCGTGGGCAGGCCGATGCCCACGACCTTGCCGAGCATTCTGCGCGAGAAGCCGATGCGGCGCAGCTCGACGTGGTAGGCCTCTTGAGAGCGGACGAGCGTCACCATGACGAGTATGCCACTGACGGCGATGGCAATCACCGTTGCGCTTGCAGACCCCGCCACGCCCCATCCGAGCGCGACGACGAAGAGCACCTCGAGGACGATGTTGACGAGCGAGCAGGCGATGAGGAAATAGAAGGGCCGCTTCGAGTCGCCCACGGAGCGCAGGATGGACGCGCCCATGTTGTACATCATCATGAACGTCATGCCGATGAGCTGGATGCGGACGAAGGTGAGCGAGTATTCCATGTTTTCCGGCGGCGTTTGCATGAGGCGCAAGAGCGGCTCGGCCAGAGGCAGGCCCACGACTGTGATGAGCAGGCCCACTGCCAGGGCGAACGCAAGGGCGGTGTGCACGGCCTCGCTCACGCGCTTCTTGTCGCCGGCTCCCCAGTATTGGCTGATGATGATGGTCGCGCCCGTCGACAGACCGACGAAGAAGTCGATGAACAGGCTGAGCAGGGGCTGGGTCGAGTCGACCGCACCCAGGGCGGCCGAGCCCACGGCGTGTCCCACCACAGCGGCGTCCACGTAGTAATAGAGCTGCTGGAACAGGTTGCCGCCCATGATGGGCAAAACGAAGAGCAGGACCTTCTTCCATACCGGACCGTGCAGGATGTCGAGAGCTTCCTTCTCGCCGCCCTTCTTGGGCCACGTCTTCTTCGCCATGACTTATCCCACGCTAACCTCTCCGGCAAGGACGCGCATGGCGCCATTGAACGAGATATGTTGAATGAGAAGGGGGCCGAAAGTGTTCGACAGCGGCGCGATGCAGGTTAAATCGAGCGTAACGAGCTCCATGGCGGTTCCTCTCCCCAAGTCCGACGTGCACTTCTCAAAGGGTACCATCTGCAACCTGAAAAGCCATACATGTAAACGGGAGATGAACGGTTAGCAAGGGGAACGGCGTACCTTCTAATAGGAACGTCCCAAGAACCTGCCTAGGAATGCGATGCGTTTCTAGGCAGGTTCTTTACTGTCGGCGGCTATCTTGTAGACATGAAGAGAGTCGAGGCGACAAGGAGGTGGCCATGAATACCGGTTCAATGAAATCCGAGTCTTCCATCGCCCTAGAAGCTCGTGAGCTGCAGGTCATCGGCGGAAAGAAGGTGTTGTTCGATGGATTTGACCTGGCTTTGCGTCGAGGCGAGGTGCATGCTCTGATCGGCAAGAACGGGACGGGCAAGAGCGCACTGCTCAAAGTGCTTGCTGGTATGAGGGCGCCTGGTTCGGGGATTGTCGAGGCGCATGGCAGCCGTATCGGCGCCCTGATTGAGGAGCCATCCTTTTTCCCGGAGCTGACGGGATTGGCCAATGCTGAATACTTGGCGTGCGTGTTGGGCGTGGCCGACCCGAAAAAGGAGGCTCGACGCGTCCTTGAACTTGTGGGGTTGAAGGGCGAGATTTGCGAAGAAATAGCCGGGGATTATTCCAAGGGTCAAAGGCAGAGGCTGGGGATTGGGCTCGCCCTCATCGGCGACCCCGCTGTGCTGTTGCTCGATGAGCCGTTCAATTTCATTGACGTGTCGGGAGTCTGCTCTATGAAGACGGCCCTTCGGCAGATTGCCCTAAGACGAGGGACGGCGATTCTCATCGCCTCGCACGTTTGCGACCACGTTGTTGGGCTTGCAGATCAGTTTTCCTTTATCGCCGACGGCGGATCTGTGTTCCATGAGAGTGCGCAGGAAATAGAAAGGCACTGTGAGAGGTATGTCTTGCTGGAAACGGCAGACCCTGAGCGCGCCCTTGCGGTAATGGAACGCAGTGACGAAAAGTACGATGCCGTTTTAGACAATTCAGGCGGCATACGAATCCGAGCAAAGACTGTGCCAGCGAAATTGCTCCGAGAACTCGATGCGGCAGGTGTCGTAGTGGGCGAGGTGCGTTCGTATGGGGAGTCCTATGAAGAGCTGTTTTGTAGGCTTTCGGATTCGGGGAGGTGATTCGCGATGCTCTCTGTTTTCAACATTGCAGCGGCGGAGGGACGTCGGCTGAAGACCGGCTTCTGGCCCCTGTTCTTTGGTATCGAGACGGTCGTATTCGCTGTTGTGGGGACATGGATGCAGGCGGCCTCGTGGCAACTGGGTGATGGGTCGAACGAAAACGTGGGCGCTTTGCTCCCGTGGGTGGGAATATCCAGCTTGTTTGTGGGCGTGACGGTCTGCAATGCGCTCCTGCGTGGTGTGGTGACTCGGGCAGACTCTAATTGCCTCAGATCAACAAGAGATCGGCTTGTCTCTGTTGTCGTACACGTGCTGTTGTCTCTGGTGATTTCGGCTGCTGTCGTTTGCCTTGGTGTTGCTACCGGGCTGATAGCTCGTGCGCTATTTGGATTGCCTTTTGTTGAAAGAGGCCCAATTGCCATAGTTGTCTGGATATGCCAGGCAACTATGGTTGCATGGCTTGAGTGTCTTGTTGGGCTTTGTATTGGATATGCGAGTGGGAGTTTTGGGGCCGCGGCGGTAATCATGGCATTGGTGTCACTCGGCGTTCCCGGAGGCATTCTGGCTCTTCCCGTGACGGCATGCGGTTTTAAAGCGGCCGGAACTTGGCTCGTGGAAAACCAGCCGAACACATGGTTTGCCGTGCTTGCGCGAGACGGGGTGTTGAATGGTCCCACCCTGGCTGTGGTAATGGTGTTCTGTGCCGTGCTGGTCTTCGCTCTTTTGGTTATCGCCGCGCGTCGCAAGCTTAAGTAGGTGAAACGCTGTGGAAAGTTCTTCCTGGTGCATTGTGTGCATCGCGCTGGCAATAGCATTGGCCGTCTTTGCGTGTGCAATCTGCCTTCTCGCAAGGTCGCTTGATGATTTGATTAAGCAATTGGACCAGGTAAACAAAGGGGAACGTCAAAGCATCGAGGTGTATTCTCGGAACCGTCGGGTCGTGGCAGCCGCTCAGCTGATAAACAGCGGGTATGAGCGCTTCCAAGAGAAACTCGACGCAAAAGACGACGATTTGAATAAGCTCAATGAGGAGCTTGCCTTTTTCTCGCATGACATTAGGACCCCGACGGCTGTGATACAGGGGTACATGGAACTGCTTGAAATCGATGAGGACGAGGACAATCGTCGTGGGTATCGCAACAGGATTCGAGAGAAGCTGGCTTCGATGCGCGCAATGATTGACGAGCTGTGCGATTACTCGATCATCGCTGCGAACAACGAAACGTCCTCTTGTAAGGGCGTTGCGGTGTACGAGCTGCTTTGCTCTGTGTTGGCCGACCACTATGAGGCGTTTTCAGCAAGGGGATGGGAGCCTCGGATTGCGTTTGACGACGAGGGCTACTGCGTGATGTGCCCCGAAGGAGATTTGAGGCGTGTGTTTTCGAATCTGGTGGGAAATATCTTGAAGTACAGCGCGGCGGAGCCCCACATTGTCCTGCATGACAATGTCCTGCGCATCTCGAATGAAGTGACGGATCCCGATGGGATTGATACGACAAGGATGTTTGATCGTTTTTGGCGCGGGGATTCGGCGAGGTCGGGAAATGGCAACGGCCTGGGCTTGGCCGTTGCACGGGCATTGTGCGAACGGATGGGCGTGGGAATCGAAGCCTTCCTGCATGGTGGCGTTCTGAATGTGGAGCTGACTTTTCCCAAGGAGGAAAGGGTCACTGACCTTGTGGGAAGGCAAGTCTAAAGCCTATGCCCCAAACGGTGTTGATATACGCGTCGGTGCCAGTCGGCCGCAGCTTTGCCCGAATGTTCGCGATGTGAGCATCGGCGGTCTTGTCGCCGCGATCGACCCCATCGTTGCGGGCGGTATTGGCGATTTCGCCACGGGTGAACACGCGCCCAGGATGTCGAACGAGCAGCTCTAAGATTTCGAACTCTGTTCGGGTTAGCTTCACGGGGGTGCCATCGACGAGGAACTCCCGTGAAGCAGGGATAAGGGTCCATTGTCCAAACGAAAGCCCATTGTCGGCGCCGCAAGAAGTGCCGCTCGGTGCGGCTCGACGCAGACATGCCTCAATTCGGGCCAGGAGTTCTTCGAGCTCAAAGGGTTTGACCAGGTAGTCGTCGGCGCCCATTCTGAGCAGGCCAACTTTGTCGACAAGTGCACCCTTCGCCGACGTTACGACAATCGGGGCATTGGATTTGCTGCGAAACAGCGTGATGAACTCTTCTCCCGACAGGCCAGGAAGCATGAGATCGCTCACGACAATGTCGAAGGGCGGGTGGCCTCCGGTCAATTCAAAACAACGCAGGGAGGCTTCGGTCCCCGAATACGCCTGCGTGCATGCGTAGCCGTGAAGTCGAAGGAACGAGGCGATGACGCCGGACAGGTCGACGTCATCTTCCACAATCAGCACAGAAGTGTTTTCAGCCATACGTCATTGCCTCGTTCCTGTTTACATCCGCGGGACTTATCCCACGCTTACCTCTCCGGCCAGGACGCGCAGGTAGTCGGCGCGGTTTGCCTTGAGGAGCTGGGGGATGGGGAGCTCGTAGGGGCAGCGCGTCATGCACAGGCCGCATTCCACGCAGGAGTCGACCTTGGCCATCTCGGCCTGCCAATGCTCGGAGAGCCATGCCTGGGAGGGCGCACGGCGCAGCATCAGGCTCATGCGGGCGCACTGGTTGATGGTGATGTGCATGGGGCACGGCATGCAGTAGCCGCAGCCGCGGCAGAAGTTGCCCGTGAGCTCGGCGCGCTCCGAGGCGATGAAGGCGAGCGTCTCTTCGTCGAGGGCGGGCGTGTCCTGTCCCATGTAGGAGAGCCACTCGTTGAGCTCGGACTCCTTTTGCACACCCCAGATGGGCACGACGTTGTCGAACTTGGTCATGTAGGCCATACAGGCGCGGGAGTTGTGCAGCAGGCCTCCTGCCAGGCCCTTCATGGCGATGAAGCCCATGTTTGCCTTGGCGCAGGCCTCAACGAGCGCCTCTTCGCGAGGAGTCGCCAGGTAGGAGAGGGGGAACTGCAGCGTCTCGTACAGACCGCTTGCCACGGCGTCTTCGGCTACGCCGATCTTGTGCGCGGTGATGGCGATGTGGCCGATCTTGCCCTGGCGCTTGAACTCCTGCATTGCCTCGTACATGCCCGTGCCGTCGTCCGGGCGGTACACTCGGTCGGCGCAATGGAACTGGTAGATGTCCACGTGGTCGGTCTTGAGCAGGCGCAGCGAGGTCTCGAGGTCGGAGGCGAGGGACTCGGGGTCCTTTGCGCCCGACTTGGTGGCGATGGCCACGCGGTCGCGCATGCCCTCGAAGGCGATGCCCACCTTCTCCTCGGAGTCGGAATAGGCGCGCGCGGTGTCGAAGAAGGTCATGCCGCCCTCGTGGGCGCGATGGAGCAGATGGACGGCTTCCTCGGTTGAGATGCGCTGGATGGGAAGGGCGCCGAAGGCGTTCTGCGGCGTCGTGATGCCGGTTGAGCCAAGCGTGATGGTCTTCATGGTGGGTTCCTCTCCCCAGGCCCAATACATACACATAAAAGGGTACCATCTGTGGCCTTGAGATGTATGGAAGCAAATGGGAGGTGTGGCGCTTGACAAGGGGAACGGCGCGGCGCATGTCGGCGCTCGAGGTCGCAACATATGGCTTGCTTGCCGCCGTGGCGCTCATCTTCGGCTATGTTGAGGCGCTCTTCCCGCTGCCCCTGCCTGTGCCGGGCATCAAGCTTGGCCTGGGCAACATCGTGGTGCTCTTCACGCTGGCGGGTTTTGGCTGGCGAGCGGGCCTTGCTATCGCCCTCGTGAAGGTCGTGGTGTCGGCACTGCTCTTCGGCAACCCGATGGTTCTCATGTACAGCGCGGGCGGCGCGGCGCTGAGCTTCGCGGCCATGTGGGTGGCGCTGCATTGGAGCCGCTTGAGCATCGTGGGCGTTTCCATGGTGGGCGGCGTCTTCCACATGGTGGGCCAGCTTGCGGTGGTCGCCTTTACGTTCTCGCCCTATGTCGCCCTGGTCTACCTGCCTGTTTTGATGATTTCTGGCCTTGTGACGGGCCTGCTCACAGGCTATGTGTGCCGCCTGGTGATACGCACCACGGCCAAGTCGAATCTCTTCAAGAGCCGTGCGCGCGAGCTTGCGCGGCGGGAAGGCGCTGCGAAGCGTGATTCTGCCCCTGCGCCGTGCGCGACACCTGAAACCGATGAGTCGAACGACCAGTTTGAAACGAGTGAATCCCATGTTTAATGCAAACACGACCTCTCAAGCTTCGCTGGGCCCGCGCATCGACCGACGTGCCTTCTGCGGCATGGCGCTCATGGGCGGGCTTGGCCTCATCAGCCTGCCCGGTGGTCGGCTGGCTGACGCCGCAGAAAGTGCTGACAAGCAGGGTGGTGCCGCCACCGCTGAAGCGCAGGCCGAGCCTGTCAAGGCATCGACGTTTGCCTTCAACACGCTCGTGAACATCACGGCGTATGGTGTGGATGCCGATGTGGTCGCTTCGTGCATCAAAGACTGCGCGATGTACGAGGACCTTTTCTCCGCTCGCAAGGAGGGCGCCGAGATCGTGCGCATCAACGAGGCGGGCGGCGAGCCTGTGGAGGTAAGCGCCGACACGGCGGACCTCATCGCCGCCGGCCTTGAGTACGGCCGCCAGACCGATGGCGCCTTCGACATCACCATTGGCTCGGTAAGCCTGCTGTGGGACTTCGTCAACGCCGTGAAACCCACCGACGAGGAAATCGCCGAGGGTCTCAAGCACATTGACTACACCCAGGTTGTGCTCGACGGCACGACGGTCACCATGGGCGACCCTGAGGCGCGCCTCGACTTGGGCGGCATCGCCAAGGGTTGGATTGCCGCGCGCCTGGTAGACAAGCTTGAGCAGGCTGGATGCACGTCGGGCCTGGTGAACCTGGGAACCTCGAGCATCTATGCCATCGGTTCCAAGCCTGATGGAAGCCCCTGGCGCGTGGGCCTGCGCGACCCCAAGGACTCGATGAGCTCGCTTGCCGGCGTGGTGGAGATCTGCGACGAGGCCCTCACCTCCAGCGGCCTGTACGACCAGGAGTTCGAGCTCGACGGGCAGAAGTACTGGCACATCCTCGACCCGAAGACTGGCTATCCGGCTCAGACGGACATGCTCGGTGTCGAGCTCATCGGTACCGACCCCATGCAGGGCGATGCCCTGTCCACCACCCTGTCGGTCATGGGCATCGAGGAGGGCTCGGCCTGGGTTGAGAAGAACCATCCCGAGATTGCTGCCATGTTCGTGGACCAGTCCGACGAGGCGACGTTCGCCAACGGCTTTGAGTCGCATGGCTACATGGCCGTTAAGAACACGAAGTAGGACGCGATGAAAACGGGTGAGGAGCAGCGAAAAGCATGGGACGGCGGCCGCAGCGGTCGTCCCGCCCCAGCGTTTGACGACGCCGCCCATGGGTCGCGCGGATGGGGCATTCGCCCGGCCGACGTGGCCGTGGGTGCGACGACGCTGCTTGCCGCGCTCGGCGTGTGCTGCATGCTGTGGTTTGGCTTCGGTGTGCAGGGCGTGCCCGGTGTTTCGATGGGCGAGGGGAGCGGCACCGAAGTGGGAGAGGGCGTCTCCGTGGTCACCTCGGGGGCGGAGTCGTCTTCTGCGAGCACCTCAGGCGACCTGGACGCCCAGGCGTCTGGCCTCGATGGCAGCGGCTCTGATGTTCAGGCTTTGGGCCTCGACGCCGCGGGCTCTAATGACAAGTCGCTCGGCCTTGACGCTGGTGGCTTGGATGCTCAGGCGTCTGGCCTCGATGCCGGTGGCGTGAACGCCCAATCGTCCAACCTCGATGCCAGCGGCTCTGATGTTCAGGCTTCCGACCTCGGTGCCGATGGCTTACCTGCCTCCTCGGGCGAGAGCGCTGCAAATTTGGGCCTCGATGCCGACGGCCTGCCTGCAGCCTCGGGCCAGGGTTCTGCGGACTTGGGCATCGACGCGGGCTCAACGTACACTGCCTCAGATGCCGGCGATGTCGCCGCCGCGCTCTATGCAGTCATCCAAAACTCCGATGGCTTCTACCAGGTGTTTTCCCTTGGCGAAGACGCGACCGTCACAGTCACGGGTTCTTTGGGGACCAACATCATCGAGGTGGCCAATGGGCGCGTGCGCTGCCTCGAGTCTGACTGCTCGAACCAGACGTGCGTGAAGCAGGGCTGGGTCTCTGGGCGCGGTCAGACCGTCGTGTGCTTGCCCCACAAGCTCATCGTGCAGGTGGTTGCCGACCCAGCAGACGCCGTGCCGCTGAGCTAGACGATGATTGGGTCCAATCGACCTCATCGAACGCGCTTTCTGCTTGTGGTGTTGCAATGGTGAAGTGCCACACGCCCACTTGTTCATCGTTTAGGGGGCGAGCTGCGTACTAACGGACAGACATGGCTATTGCGAGCCGCGTGTCTGCGACATCCCGCTAACGAAAATCGCCAAAAGTATGCGCTTTAACTTCTTGTCAACGTGAAGAGAGACACTCCCATCTTTCTGCTGACAGTATTGTCGCAGGTAAATGGGGGTAGCTCTTTTTCGCTGTCGGAGCTGTTTTTGCTAAAGCGCATACTTTTGGCATTTCTGGCAGGCGAATGCCAGGGAGGGCGGGGGATACGCGGGTGCGTGGCGCCTCTCGAAGGCCTGCGGGGCGGAGGATGTGCAGCCAGGCGGAGGCCCATCGGGGCTTGCGGTGTACAGAAACGAAAAACGCCCGGGATGCGCGGGCATCTCGGGCGTTTGAAAGTCGAACTGGTGCGCCGTCAGGGATTCGAACCCTGGACCTTGGGATTAAGAGTCCCCTGCTCTGGCCAGCTGAGCTAACGGCGCGCAGCGAAGAAGTACTGTACTCTTTAGAGCGTCGTGAGGCAAGTACAAACTTTCATTCTAGTGCATCTTCGCCAGATGCACAAATTTACACCTACTCCGTGCGGCCTGTGTCCGCCCCTTCGACAACCTCGGTGCCCTTGCACAGACGTCCCTTGCCCGCAACCCAGCGATCGAGCGTGGCAAGGATGCCGGGCAGGAACACGAGGATGAGTGCGATGGTGCACGCCGCGCCCAGCGAGAGCGTCTGGCAGATCTGCCCGATGGTGGGATCGCTGCCGAACATGGCGATGGCGCCGCACACAAGCACGATGATGAGGCCGCTTGTCATGACGGTGTGGATGGAGCGCACGTATGCGCTCTCGAGGGCGGGCGCCACGCCCATGCGTGCGCGGGCGTCGCGGTAGTTGCTCGTGAAGAGGATGCCGTAGTCCACCGTGGCACCCATGAGGATACACTGCACGATGAGAAGTGCCAGGTAGTAGATGCTGTAGCCCTGCAGGCCCGTGGCCAGCACGGTGAGGTATACGCCGCACTGCACGATGAGCACGAGAAGCGCAGGGATGAGCAGGTTGCGGAAGGTGAGGGCCACCACGAGGTAGATGGCGCCTGCGGTGAGCAGCGTGATGAGCATGAGTTCGTCATGGAAGCCCCTGCTCATCTCCCAGGCCATGGGGCCGTCGCCCACCAGGTGGTATTCGCCCTTAAGGTTGCTCGTGCACCAGGCGTCGAGCCCGTCGAGGAAGTCGAACATCTCCTGCGAACCCGCCTCGCCGGCAAACGTCACGGCCATGATGGAGGCGTGCTCGCCGTGCAGCTTCGCCTCGCCGTCCTGTATCTGCGCGGCCATCTCGTCGACGGCTGTCTTCTGCTTCTCGTCGGCCATGGTAGAGAACGCCTTGCTCGGCAGAAGCTTTTCCTGCACGAAGCTCAAGAACTCCGGGATGGTGAGGCGCACGTCTTCGGGGGCGTCGGCTTTATAGAGCTTGAGCAGGGCAAGCTTGCTCATGGAGTCGATGTCCTCGCCCGAGGCGTACAGCGAGTACACGATGTTGATGGTGCTCGAGTCCATGCCCAGGTCGCCAGCTTGGTCGCCGTACTCCTTCATCACTTGCGTGAGCTCGCTTGCGCTGTATGCGCGCCCGAGCGTGTTGCCCCAGGCGTTGACCGCCTCGACGCCCTGCGCGCCCTCAATCTCGTCGATGTGCGCGGCGACGGCGTCCTCGTCGTCGTTGGAGTAGACGAGCACGACGGTGCTCGTGCGGGGGAAGATCTGCGCGATGGGGTCTTCCTTGGCGAGCGTATAGGAGACGCCTGTGTTTGCCTGCGCGATATATGCCACGGCGAACAGGATCGCGAACCCCACGCAGGCCACATAGCGGGCGCGCATGCTGAAGCGGGCCAGGCCGGCCATCGCGCGCTCGGGGTGCAGCGTGGGCTTGGCCGTGGCGCGGATGGCGCGGTCGCAGCCCAGGATGAGCGCAGGCAGAATGGTGAACACGCACACGAGGCTGCAGATGACGCCCTTTGCGAGCACGATGCCCAGGTCGGCGCCGATCTTGAAGCTCATGAAGACGAGCGCGAGCAGGCCCACGAACGTGGTGAGCGAGCTGGAGGTGATTGCCGAGAACGCGCCTGCCACCGCGCGGCGCATGGCGGCGTCGCGCTGATCGGCGCTGGGTCGGTCGGCTCCCTCAGGCACGTTTTCCAGGGCGAGTTCCTGGCGGTAGCGGTTCATGAGGATGATGGAATAGTCCATGGAGAGCACGAGCTGCAGCAGGGCCGCGATGCACATGGTGACGGAGGAGACTTCGCCCATGACGATGTTGCTGCCCAGGTTGATGCCCACGGCGCAGCCGATGGTCACGAGGAACAGCAGCGACTCAAGCACCGAGGGGCACATGGCCAGAAGGATCAGGAAGAGCAGGCTCAGCGCCAGGACAAGCGTTTGGAGGGGGATGTCGCTGGAGTTTGCGTCATCGTCGGCGATGAGCGTTGTGGCCTGCGGGTATGTGCTCGCAACGAGGTCGGAAATAGCCGCCTCGAGGTCATGCTGCCCCGCGCTTCGGTAATCGTAGGCCATGGCCACGACGTAGAGCGCCTTGTCGTCTTGGTTGTAGGCGGCGTCGCCGGCCACGTGCGTCACCGCCTCGACGCCTTCGAGCTCGCCCAATTTGCCTGCGAGGGAGGCGCGCTCCTCGTCATCAAGCCCGCTCACCATCACGCGTAGCGTATGGGTGGAGACGGCGTCGGGAACCTCTGCCTCCATGAGCTCCACGCCCGCCTTCATCGACGAGCCGTCGGGCAGGTACTTGGTCATGTCGGTGTTGACGTGCACGCCCAGCATGAGCAGGCTCACGACCGCCGTGAGCACGGCCATGAAGACCAGCACGGCCTTCCTACGCTTGACGATGAACCCGGCGAACTTGTCCTTCATTGCCGCTCTCCATCCTTTTAGCTATGCGCCTTTTTATGCCAGGCGCGTGCGATGCGTGATACGGTCATTCTTGCACATAGCAGGCCGTGTTAAGCTGTGTCGTGCAAACAATTCGCTTCGAACTCGACCTAAGGAGTGCCCATGAAGGACGAAAGCTGCATCTTCTGCAAGATCGCTGCCGGCGAGATCCCCACCAAAAAGGTCTACGAGGACGATTACGTCATCGCGTTCGATGACCTCGAGCCCCTCATGCCTGTCCACACGCTCATTATCCCCAAGGACCACTACGCCAACATCGGCGACAACGTGCCCGAGGAGACGCTGGGCCACGTCTTTGGCGCCGTGCGCAAGGTGGCTGAGATCAAGGGCCTCAAGAACGGCTACCGCCTCATGGTGAACACCGGCGAGGACGCCTCCCAGAGCGTGCAGCACTTCCACGTGCACATGCTCGGCGGCGGCTGGATGCCCCGCCCCAACGACCAGGACTGGGGCCCCAACGCCACCAACGTCGCCCACCTCAAGGAACAGCAGGGCGAGTAGCATGGGCGAGATTCTCGATTTCAAGGGCCCGAAGACGACGGTCGCGTTCCCCGAGTTCTCGAACCCCGCCGCCGACAACGAGTGCGAGCTTGAGTACGACCCCAAGCCCGGCAGCGTCGGCGTGCTCGTGACCACGGACGCCCAGGGTGTGGCCCACTTCACGGTGACCGCGCCTGCCGATGAGGTCGGCGAGGCCATCAAGCAGGCCAAAGACGGCTTGGCGGCCACGTTTGGCGTGCCTGCCGACGCGACCACCCTCGAGGCCATCCGCGCGCAGATGGGCGAGGGTACCTTCGACGCCTTCATCACGACGTTCGTGCAGCGCCACTTCTTCGCCAAGGCCCTGCTGCGCACCTCGGTCCTGCCGTTCCTCGACCCCGACCACCTGACGAGCGAGCCGCCGGTGGAGGGTCAGGACTACGTGTTCAAGATGGAGTGCCTGCTGCGCCCCTCCTACGAGCTTTCCTCGTACGAGCCTGTGAGCGTGAAGGTTCCCGAGAAGCAGGCCGTGAGCTCCAAGGACGTGACGGCCTACCTCGACAACATGTCCAAAGAGCTTGCCACCTGGGAGAACGACCCGTCTGCCACGCAGGTCGAGCGCGGCAGCCACGTGAGTCTCAACCTCGACTCCACGCTCGACGGCAAGCCCTTCCAGCAGCTCACCGGCCGCCATGTGCCCTACCTGGTGGGCTCGGGCCAGCTGGGCGACGAGTTCGACGACCAGCTCGTGGGCATGGCCCCGCGCGAGCGCAAGGAGTACGGCCTGTCGCTTCCCATGCCCGCCGAGGACGGCTCCGTCAACTACCAGGTCGTGCAGGTCAAGGTGCAGATCGACGAGATCCAGCACAGCGTGCCGGCCGTCATCGACGACGGTTGGGTGATGAAGAACCTGCCCGAGGCCCAGACGCTTCTTGGCCTTCGCAGCAAGGTCCGCACGATGCTCGAGCGCCAGGCCGACGCTGCCCAGCATGCACAGCTCCTCGAGCTCACGGCTGCCGAGCTGGCCACGCGTCTGCAGGGCGAGCCCGACGAGCGCTATGTGGCCAAGATGCGCGACGAGCTGCTCTCCGAGACGATGCAGCGTCTGCAGATGCAGGGCCTCACGCTCGACGACGTCTTCGCTCAGCCCGGCTTTGACCACGAGGCTTGGGAGGCCGACCTCGACACCCAGGCCAAGGACGCCCTGCGTCGCGGCCTCGCGCTTGACTCTCTGGCCGACCACCTCGACATCCAGCTCGACGAGAAGGACATCTCCGCGGTGGTGAGCCAGATGGCCCCCGGTCACGAGCAGGAGGCCTACCAGGGCCTTCTCGACTCGGGTCAGATGCCCAAGATGTGCGAGATGGCGCTGCGCATGCGCGCCAACGAGTGGCTTGTCGACCACCTGCCCAAGACGGTCGCCTCCACCGGCTCGGTGATCCTGGGTGGCGGAGACGCGCGCCCGCGTTCTGACCGCCCGGCCGGCGACGGCCCGAAGCTCACGCTGCTCTAGGCTGTAGCGCTGCCTGACATATGTACGAGAGAGGGGGCCGTCCTTGCGGGCGACCCCCTCCTTGTTTGCATGCGTTGTCGGATGAAGCTCTCGGCGCCAGCGCGGGTGCTGGCACCGGCACCGCCCTTAGTCGCCGATGGCGTCGGGGTTGGAGCGCGCGGAGGTCCGTATCTGCTCGGGCTCGAGCTCGCCGAAGTTGGCATCGCGGTTGTCGATGTCCACATAGTCGCGACGCTGAATCACGCTCTTGTAGGCGGGGCGGATGATGCGCTTGCCGCTCTCGAGCTCCTCGAAGTGGTGTGCCGCCCAGCCTGCCATGCGCGCCGTGGCGAACATGGGCGTGCACAGGTCCACCGGGATGCCGAGCATGTTGTACACGAAGCCGGTGTACAGGTCGATGTTGGCGCACAGGACCTTGCGCGTGCCCTTCTCCTCGGCCATGACCTGCGGCGTCATGCGCTCGATGTTCTCGAGGAGCTTGAGCTCGCGCTCGAACTCGGTGCCCTTCGCCAGGCGTGAGGCGTACTTGTGGCAGATGATGGCGCGCGGGTCGGAGAGCGTGTACACCGCGTGGCCCATGCCGTAGACCAGGCCCGTGCCGTCGCCGGCCTGCTTGCGTACGATGCGGCGCAGGTAGTCGGCCACCTGGCCCTCGTCGGTCCAGTCGTCCACATGGCTCTCGATGTCGAGGCACATCTCGCGCACCTTGCGGTTGGCGCCGCCGTGCTTGGGACCCTTGAGCGAGCCGATGGCGCCGGCGTAGGCCGAGTAGGCGTCGGTGCCGCTGGAGGTGAGCACGCGGCAGGTGAACGTGGAGTTGTTGCCGCCGCCGTGCTCTGCCTGCAGCATGAGCATGACGTCGAGCATGTGTGCCTCGTCGTCGGAGTACGCGTGGTCGGGACGCAGGGCGTCCAGAATCGTCTCGGCGGTGGAGAGGCCGGCGCGGGGGCCGTGCCACACCATGTCGCCGCCGTGGTAGCACTGCTGGATGGAGTAGTACGAAAGCACGGCGATACGCGGCATGCGCGAGATGAGGCTGAGCGCGGTGTCCACCTCGTGCTTGAACCCGGTGTCGTTGGGCGTGGGGTCGGTGGAGTAGAGATGAAGCACGCAGCGGCTCAGCATGTTCATCACGTCTTCGGAGGGGCTCGTGAGGATGTGGTCGTTCACGAAGCCGCGGGGCAGGTCGCGCTCGTAGTCGAGCAGGCTCGTGAGCGTGGCGAGGTCCTGCCTGGTGGGCAGGTGGCCCGAGAACAGCAGGTACACAAGCTCCTCGTAGCCGAAGCGGCCCTTGCCGGCGGTGCCTTCGACCAGGTCGTTGATGCTGTAGCCACGAAGCGTCAGGCGACCCTCGCAGGGTTCCTGGTCGCCTTCGTTCACCACGTAGCCGTGAACGTTGGAGATCTTGGTGATGCCGGCAACCACGCCCGTGCCGTCGGAGTTGCGCAGGCCGCGCTTGACGTTGGAGCGCTCGAACTGATGCGGGTCGATGCTGTACGTTTCAGAAAAACGCTCGTAAATGTCGCAGGGTTCAGGCACCTCGTGCGGCTGCTGCGCGTTGATTGTAGTGCTTGCGGTGGGCTGTTGCATGGGGCGCCTCTCCTAAAGCGGGTCAATCAAAGATAGAGGGAGTGGATACGCTGCAGCGGGATATGCAAGACCGCCGTGCTCGGCTGTGCTCGGCATGTGGTCTCACAAGGCAAACCGCAGCGTATCGCGGGTTAAATGCGATGCATGAAACGGAAGACGTCCTCGCGCTGCACCTGAATCTGAACGTCGAGCTGCTCGCTGAGGGACAGCAGGGCCTCGCGCAGGGCGTCGAACGTCGTCTTGGTCTCATCGAGGTCGACAAGCATGGTCATCGTGAAGATGCCAGACAGAATGGTCTGGGAGATGTCGACGATGTTTGCGTTGCATTCCGACAGCGCTCCAGCGACGGCGGCGACGATGCCGCAGCGGTCTGCTCCGAGCACGGTGACGACAATACGGGTCTTATCCATGTGCGCTCCTTACGGCAAGGCGGCAGTGCCGCACGGTGGTGCGACGCCGGATGGCAAGCAAGCCGGTGGCGTCGTCTGGGTTCCCGGGGGATGGTGCGGGCCTGAATCCCGCGTACTTCGGGACCTTTATTCTAGCGATACGAGGACGAATTGCGTTAACTGCGTGTTGCGAACGCGAAACTTATATGAAGGCCGTTGTGGGCAGGTTGTGTCATGTCACCACATAGGGAAAAAATACGCCAATATGTACGTGCTCTGTACAGGTGTACCGCTTCGAGGCATAAGGCCTCGGAACCGTCAAGGAGGCAATAATGAACAACCGCGCGTTGATCGGCCTGTCTGCCGCTGCGATGTCGGCCCTCGTGGCCACTGCAGTTGGCTGCGGCGAGCCCCAGCAGAAGACCTACACTCCTGCTGAGGAGCCCGCTGCCACGGTAGAGGCTCCGGCCACCACTGAGGCCGAGACCACCGAGACTGAGGCCGCCGAGCCCGAGGCCGCCGAGGCCGAGAAGGCCGAGGAGACCACCGAGGCTGAGGGCGACAAGGCCGAGGAGGCCGCTCCTGCCGAGGAGACCACCGAGACTGAGGCCGAGGCCGAGAAGACCGACGAGGCTCCCGCCTCTGACGCTGCCTACACCGACGGCGAGTACACCGCCGAGGGCAAGGGCATCGGCGGCACCGTGCCCGTGACCGTCGAGGTCAAGGACGGCAAGGTCGCCACCGTGACCGTCGGCGACAACTCCGAGACCCAGGGCATCGGCTCCAAGGCCATCGAGCAGCTGCCCGACGCCATCGTGGCCGCCAACGGCACCGAGGGCGTCGACGCCGTCTCCGGCGCCACC